>ENA-OQJX01000021-OQJX01000021.1-human-gut-metagenome-genome-assembly--contig:-NODE-21-length-93402-cov-3.340477_pt1 | contig 93402 bp, 95 predicted proteins | sample MGYA00242615_ERZ504782 | MGnify/ENA primary metagenome ERZ504782 (study PRJEB26092, sample SAMD00036354) | human gut metagenome | host: Homo sapiens | study: EMG produced TPA metagenomics assembly of... | reverse complement strand
TGTGCAGGTTTGTTGGCAACGTCAGCGTAGGATTTTAGCGGATATATGGCCGGCTTTGAAACCCGGTGGCCTGCTGATTTATAGTACCTGCACTTATAATAGGGAAGAAGATGAGAAAAATGTGGCTTGGATTGCTGATGAATTGGGGGCGGAGATACTGAAAGTGCCAGTGGTATCGGAATGGGGGATAATCGGAAATTTGGCGGGACAGAATTTTCCTGTTTATCGTTTTTTGCCTCATAGAGTAAAAGGAGAAGGATTTTTCTTGGCTGTATTGAGGAAGAGTGTCGCCATTTCTCATGCTGTTCCTTGCATTTGCTGTCGGGATGACAAGGAGAAAATAACGAAAAAGAAGAGGAAAGGAGAAAAAGGGAATTTGTCTCAGGTTGCTCCTTTTCCCAAAGAAGTAAAAAGTTGGTTAAAGCAGGCAGAGGATTTCCGGTTTGAGGTAAGAGGTACGAAGGTGATAGCATTCCCCAATGTTCATCTTTCGGAATATGACCTGTTCCGACAGGAATTAAAAGTTGTTCATGCGGGCGTTACTATAGGCGAGTTGAAAGGAAAAGACGTGATACCGGATCATTCGTTGGCAATGAGCACACAGCTGAATCATGATGGTTTCTCTTGTTTTGAATTGACCTATGAACAAGCTATTGCTTATTTGCGTAAAGAAGCGATCACATTGGATGCTTCTGTTCCGCGTGGCTATATACTTTTAACTTATAAAAATATTCCATTGGGATTTGCCAAGAACATTGGTAATCGGGCTAATAACCTCTATCCGCAGGAGTGGCGTATCCGAAGCGGTTATTTGCCCGAAGAACTTTCTTTTGTATGCTAAAAGGAGCCATAAATTTGTTCGGGAAGATTGTGCATATTGCTTTTCATAGACTGACGCAATGCTTCTCCGGGTACAGACTTGCTTGAATTCTATAATATACAAATTTTGTTGGCCTTGTACAAAGGAAAGTGTGGTTGTCAGAACGACTTCCTGTAGGTACACCCGTTTTTCCATTCTGAACAGCCATACGCGGTTTTTCCTTTTATAATCGTTCCTTTGCCACATAGCGGGCAGGTTTTTCCCGCCAATTCGTTATCGGATGGGATAGCGGGAGCGGACGTGGCTGAAGAAGTGTTTTTTCGTGGGGTGCCGGTCTTTTTTTTAGGCTGTTTGGCCGTAGAGGGTGTTGCAGCTTTTGTCGCTGTTTCCTCTATTGCGGTGACACGGCGGTTTGTATTATCACTTAAAACGCTGTGTACTATTTCACTCACCATCTGCTTTAATTCATTTAGAAAAGTCGTTGCATCATAGCTTTTCTTTTCTATTTCACGTAGTTTCTTTTCCCATATACCCGTTAATTCGGCAGATTTCAACAGTTCTTCGCGGATTAGTCCCACCAGTTCTATTCCGGTAGGGGTTGCAATCAAATTTTTGCGTTCTTTACGGATATAATGGCGTTTGAACAGGGTTTCAATAATGGCTGCGCGTGTAGACGGACGTCCTATTCCATTTTCTTTTAATGCATCGCGTAGCTCGTCATTATCTACCAGCTTACCGGCAGTTTCCATAGCGCGCAGTAAAGTTGCTTCTGTATATGGCCGTGGGGGCTGTGTCCACTTCTCGTCTAGTTTGGGCAGATGTGGCCCGCTTTCTCCTTTCACAAAAGCGGGTAAGGAGTGTTCTTCGTCACTTTCACGGGCTTCTGCGTCAGGATCGGTCATACCTTCAGGCAGATTGGTTTGTGGTTTGGCAAAGATAACGCGCCATCCGGGATCTAGAATCTGTTTTCCTGTGGCTTTGAACTCTATACTGTCAGCTTCGCCTATTACGGTAGTAGTGGCAAACTTACAGTCGGGATAGAATACGGCAATAAAGCGGCGCGCTACCAGATCAAATACCCGTTTCTCCATTTCTGTCAGATTTACAGGAGGTTGTCCCGTAGGAATAATGGCATGGTGATCCGTTACTTTTGAATTGTCAAATACTTTTTTGGACTTGATGAGCTTTTGTCCTGCCAACGGGGCGGTAAATGCTGTGTATGGAGTTAGTCCCGCCAATATATTGGGACATTTGGGATAGATATCATCGCTTAAGAAAGTAGTATCTACACGAGGGTAAGTAGTCACTTTCTTTTCATACAATGACTGGATAAGTTTTAGAGTTTCATCGGCTGAATAAGCAAATTTTTTATTACATTCCACCTGCAGGGAAGTCAGGTCGAAAAGACGGGGGGGGGCTTCTGTTCCTTGTTTTTTTGCTACTTCTGTCACAGTAAAAGGAACATTTTTGACACGCTCCATGAGTGCCTGTCCGGTAGCAAGATCAATGATGGGAGGAATTCCCCTGTTCTCTTCAGCCTTTTTGGCTTTCTTGGGATTCTCTTTGGCGTCGCTTTCTTCCTGAGCTAATTCCTCATCGCTTTTGCGGATGATGCAGAGAATGTGGTTTCCCGGTATAAAGTAGCCAGCACCCAATATTGTTGCGGAGTGAAGTTTTCTATTTCTTGCTGACGCTTTACTATCAGTGCCAGAGTCGGAGTCTGCACCCGTCCTATAGATAGTATTTGTCTGTTTTGTCCGTATTTCAAGGTATAGAGCCGGGTGGCGTTCATACCCAATACCCAATCGCCGATAGCACGGCTTAATCCGGCTTCGTATAAAGGTTGGAATTCTTTTTGGTCTTTTAGTTTGTTGAATCCTTCGCGTATGGCTTCTTCAGTCAAGGATGAAATCCATAGACGTTTCACCGGGCAGTGTGCTCCTGCTTTCTGCATGACCCATCGTTGAATAAGTTCTCCTTCTTGGCCGGCATCACCGCAATTTATAATTTCATCGGCATTTTGCATCAGTCCTTCTATAATGCGAAATTGTTTTTCAATGCCCGGATCGCTGATCAGCTTAATGCCGAAACGAGGTGGGATCATGGGAAGGCTGGACAGGCTCCATGCTTTCCATGAGGGAGTGTATTCATGAGGCTCCTTCAAAGTACAGAGGTGTCCGAATGTCCAGGTAACCTGATATCCGTTTCCTTCTATATATCCGTCTTTTTTGTTTTTTGCTCCCAGTACATCCGCTATGTCACGGGCTACGGAAGGTTTTTCGGCAATACAAACTATCATATTTTTTTCGTTTCTGTTCAAATAGGATTGCAAAGGTAATAAAAACCTCGGAAGAGATTTTGTTTTGTCTTTATTAGTTCTTCTTTTATAAGAATTTAAAAGTAGATATCGGGGGCTTCAAGGTCATTTCAGTGCAAGTGGGCTATTAGGTATGGCTTTTCTGTTATTTGCTGTTTGACGAATGTCTTTTGAACTTTTCTTTATGATTTCAGTTTCTTTTCAGAATCCTATAAGAATTTTGCATCAAAAAGATACTATAAAACAATGTGATTATGAAAAAGAATTGGATGTTATTTTTATTTTTCGCAGCTTCTGCTGCACTAACTTTTAGTGGTTGTAGTGATGATGACAATAGCGATGTTCCTGAAAACACACATTTGGTTTCAAAAGAAGTACAGGCTGCATTTAATGCAAAATATCCGCAAGCTAAAGACGTGGAATGGGAGCTGAAAGGTGATTATGCTGTAGTAGATTTTAATTGGGATGGTGGGGAGCATTCTGCATGGTTCAATCCGTTATCGGCTGCCTGGTATATGACAGAAACAGATGTTCGTTATGAAAATCTTCCCGAACCTATACTTACTGCCCATAAAGCAAGCAAATATGCTGATTGGCGGGTGGATGATGTGGATAAGTTGACTCGTGAGGGAATGGAAACTCTTTATGTCATTGAGGTAGAAAAGGAGAGTCTGAGCTGGATTTGTTTTATTTGTCTACAGGCATATTGGTAAAAACTGTTGTAGATACCGGATACGAAGAAGATTATGATGATTATTTGCCGCAGCCTGATGCAAATGGCATTATAGCTATTGTCAAGCAGAAATATCCTAATGCGACAATTGTGGAAATAGAACGTGAGAAAGGTTTGCAGGAAGTTACTATTTTAGATGAAAACAAAGAGAAAGAGGTTTATTTCAATGAGCGGAACGAATGGATGGGAACAAGCTGGGATGTACAGGTGGCAAATTTACCGGAAGCGGTAAAAAAATCGGTTATGGAAAAATATTCAGACTATGTGATAGATGATGCTGATTATGTAGTGACACCTGATAATGAATGGTATATACTTGATTTGGAAACAAACAGACAGGTAAAGAGTTTAAAGCAAAGGTAGATAAGGACGGTACTTGGTTATAATTTTATTATCCCATAGACTTATGCTAGGTAATCAGGTGGTTGTTTACTAGGGCCAGACAGCTTTTTTGTTCTCAAATATTATGACTTTTGTGGCAGGCAGTTGGAGTGTGGAATTTGTATTTCTGTTATACATATTTTTGTGATTTTGATGAGAGGGTAAAAGATAAATATGGAAAAATAGATTTGTATGATATATGATATTCAGTTACATTTGCATTTAGAATAAAAATAGCATGATGGAAACAGGATTAACTTATACTTCGACTGTTGTCGTTCAAAGAAATGTAGCTGCCACTATGGGTAGTGGCGATTTGAATTGTGTTTGCTACTCCCGCTATGGTAGCTTGATGGAAAATGCTGCCATGAATGCGGTGGCAGGCGGTTTGCCCGAAGGTTCTACTACAGTAGGAGCCATGATGAACACTACTCATATCAAGCCCTCGGCTGTGGGAGATACGGTTTCGGCTACTGCCGTATTAAAGAGGTAGAAGGCAGAAAACTTACTTTTGAAGTGCGGGCACAAGATAGCAAGGGTGTGATTGGGGAAGGTACACATGTACGTTATATTGTGGACAAGGAGAAGTTTATGAGTAAATTGTCTTAATAATTATTTGAAATTATACCACAACTGAGATCTTCTGTCCTTTTGTGATTCTGAATATTGTTTATTTCGATAACGGGAGGATCAGAAAGAGGAATGAAGAATGTGCTTTAATAAAAAAATCTTTAAGGAGAGCAAAACTAATGACAATCTGGAAAACAGTGTTATTAGAGTTCTGTCCTCCTTTTTCTTATTCTTGCAGTGCTAGGATATATTCGTATAATTTCTTATAAAACGGGTGTTTTGTCAGCGTAGAGGCATCTCCTAATATAATAAGTTTCATACGTGCACGTGTAATAGCGACATTCATTCTTCGCAAATCATTCAAAAAACCGATTTGTCCGTCTTCATTGGCACGTACCAGACTGATTAAGATCACATCCCGTTCCTGTCCTTGGAAACCGTCTACCGTATTGATGGTGATGAGGTGTCGGTAAGGCTTGAAAAATGCATCCCGTTTTATCAGTTGGCGGAGATATTGTACTTGTGCTTTATAAGGAGAAATCAGTCCTACATCAATCCGTTCTTCCAAAAAACGTTCTTTTCCTATTTTATTAATGTAATGGGTCAGTTGGGAAATGGAAAGTGCCGCCTCGGCTTTATTGATACGGCCGAAACTTTCACCTACAAATTCTTCATTGCAGTTCATTCCTTCCGTATTCACCCATTCTATAGGAGTGTCGTAATCCAGAATCCCACGGTATTTTACTTCGGGAGCGGATTTCAATTCCCCTTGATAGAACCATTCCGAAGAGAAATGCATGATCTCATCATTCATTCTGTATTGAACCTTCAGCAGGGAAACAGTTTCCGGTTTGTTCTGCACAATTTCCTGCATCAAAGTCTGATCCAATCCGCCTCGTGCAGCTTCCACACATTTTATGGTAGGAGGGAGCTGGCAATGGTCTCCTGCCAGGACTATCCGGTCTGCTTTGCGGATGGCGATCCAGCAAGCGGGTTCCAATGCTTGTGCGGCTTCATCTATAAATAAAGTTCCGAATCTACGCCCTGTCAGAACCCGGTTGGCAGAGCTTACCAATGTGCAAGCTATGACACGGGCTTCACTGAACAAGGCTTCGTTGATGCGGATCTCCAGCTCGGTGGCCCGGTCTTTCAATGAATTAATTTTCAGACGTATATTTTCCCGTTCCGCTCCCTTGCGCGAACGGTTGTAGAGTTCGCGTATGGCCTTTCGGATGCTCCAAAGCTGCGGATAATCCGGATGACTTTCGAAGCGTCGTTCGTAGGTAAAGGATAACATCTTATCATTGACACGGGTAGGATTACCAATACGGAGAACGGGAACGCCCCGGTCTACCAGTTTCTCACTAATCCAGTCTACAGCCATATTGCTTTGAGCGCATACCATCACTTGGTTTTCCCGGTGTAGCGTTTCATAAATGGCTTCTACTAGCGTGGTGGTCTTTCCAGTTCCGGGAGGGCCGTGGACAATGGCCACATCTTTTGCATGCATTACTTTGTTCACAGCCTCTTCTTGTGAATTATTCAGCCACGGGAAACGAGTGAAACCAAACTGAACGTTTGTGCTTTTAATGTGCCGTGGAAAATATCCCGTAGTTCTGCCAGACGATTGTCTTTTGCTTTAATAACTTGGCTTAAGGCTTCAAACATCAGTCGGTAACTGGTTTCATCAAAATAAAGTTGAACCCCCAACTGACGCTCGGTTGCCTGTATGTTGAGTAAAGCGTCTGCCGATGGCAAAACGATGACCATGCGGTCCTCATCCACATAATTCACAGTGGCTGTGAAATTGAAATAATGGATGTTTCCCGGGGCGTCTTGAGTGAAAAAACAAACAGGACGTCCGAATTCGAATACATGTTCTATTTCTTTGTCCTCCTGTCTTTCCATCTCTATAACCAGTTGGTTTAAAGAGTTGTAATAGCTTCTTCCTGTGCTGACAGGATACCAGCACATGCCACGTTTCACTTTGCGGTCGATGCCCATCGCTTCGGTTTGTTGCTTGAAAGTTTCTTTTTCGTAATTATATTCCATGTGAAGCAACAACTCTTTGCGTTGTAATTTGTTAATAATAGTAGAGAGGGATTTATGCTGGTTCATATTTATTCTTTTTTCTATAAGAATTGCAAAGATAATAATTATCCCTCTAAAAGCACTTTATGTTTTATTTTGTTAAACGTATTATAGATTACGCAAGAATTCAATTCTTTTTTCTATCTTGCCAAAAATAAAAAGAATCTAAAACTGTAATAATTATAAATTGTGATGGATATGGTATATGACTTGGACATGTTAAAAGCCTTTTATGCTTCTTTTGAAAAGAAGATAGGGCGGGTAAGAGCAGTGTTGCAGCGTCCGTTGACGTTGGCAGAAAAGATTCTGTACACGCATCTGTATGATGATGCACTGTTGAAGAAATACAAACGTGGTGAGGATTATGTGAATTTCCGACCCGACCGTGTGGCTATGCAGGATGCGACGGCACAGATGGCGCTGCTGCAATTTATCAATGCCGGTAAGGAGACTGTGGCTGTCCCTTCTACCGTGCATTGTGACCACTTGATCCAAGCATATAAAGGTGCCGGTCCGGATATTGCGACAGCAACAGAAAGTAACCGCGAGGTATATGACTTTCTGAGGGATGTGTCTTCGCGCTTTGGCATTGGATTCTGGAAGCCGGGTGCGGGTATCATTCATCAGGTAGTGCTGGAGAATTATGCTTTCCCCGGAGGTATGATGGTGGGTACTGATTCCCATACTCCGAATGCCGGAGGTTTGGGAATGGTGGCAATCGGAGTCGGCGGTGCTGATGCGGTGGATGTCATGACCGGTATGGAGTGGGAGCTGAAAATGCCGAAATTGATCGGAGTACATTTGAAAGGTGCGTTGAACGGATGGGCTTCTCCGAAAGATGTCATTTTAAAACTGGCTGGAATTCTGACTGTGAAAGGGGGGACGAATGCCATTATCGAATATTTTGGAGAAGGTACGGCTTCACTCTCGGCTACCGGCAAAGCGACTATTTGTAATATGGGCGCAGAGGTGGGGGCTACGACTTCTCTTTTCCCGTATGACGAACGGATGAAGGTGTATCTGGAGGCGACCGGACGTAAGGAGGTAGCTGCAATGGCCGATGCAGTGTCTGCCGATTTGCAGGCTGATGCAGAAGTGGTTGCTGATCCGTCAGCTTATTATGACCGGGTGATTGAAATTGATTTGTCCGAACTTGAACCTTATATTAATGGTCCGTTCACACCAGATGCCGCTACTCCTATTTCAGAGTTTGCCGAGAAAGTGCTGGCCCATGGTTATCCGCGTAAAATGGAAGTGGGCTTGATTGGTTCATGTACCAATTCATCTTACCAGGATTTAAGCCGTGCGGCATCTATTGCCCGACAGGTAGATGAAAAACAGTTGAGTGTGGCGGCTCCGTTGATTGTTAATCCGGGATCGGAACAGATTCGCGCTACAGCCGAACGTGACGGCATGATAGATGCTTTTCTGAAAATAGGAGCTACTATAATGGCCAATGCTTGCGGCCCTTGTATCGGACAATGGAAGCGGCACACAGATGATCCGCTCCGCAAGAACTCGATTGTGACCTCTTTCAACCGTAATTTTGCCAAACGTGCAGACGGTAATCCGAATACACATGCGTTTGTAGCTTCTCCCGAAGTGGTGCTGGCCCTGACCATTGCAGGTGATTTGTGTTTCAATCCGTTGAAGGATGCTTTGATCAATCAGGAGGGTGAGAAGGTGAAACTGAGAGTTCCGGAAGGGGATGAATTGCCGTCGACCGGTTTTACTCAGGGAAATCCTGGTTATTTGGCTCCTGCCGGTGCACAGGTGGAAATTAAGGTGAATCCCGAATCACAACGTTTGCAGTTATTGGCTCCGTTCCCGGCATGGGATGGAAAGGATTTTACGGATATGCCTTTACTGATTAAGGCTCAAGGTAAATGTACCACAGATCATATTTCAATGGCAGGTCCGTGGTTGCGTTTCCGTGGTCATCTGGAAAATATTTCGGATAATATGCTGATGGGGGCGGTGAACGCTTTCAATGGTGAAACGAACAAGGTGTGGAACCGTTTGACAAATACGTATGAGGGTGTGTCGGGTACAGCCAAGCAATATAAGGCTGAAGGTATCAGCTCCATTGTTGTTGCAGAAGAAAATTATGGTGAAGGTTCCAGTCGTGAACATGCCGCTATGGAGCCTCGTTTCCTGAATGTAAAGGTTATTTTAGCGAAGAGTTTCGCCCGCATCCACGAAACGAATCTGAAGAAGCAGGGAATGCTTGCGGTGACCTTTATAGACAAGGCGGACTACGACAAGATTCAAGAACATGATTTGATTACCGTCAGCGGATTGGCGGACTTTGCCCCCGGCAGGAATCTGACTGTGACTTTACACCATGAAGATGGCACTCAGGATAGTTTTGAAGTGCAACATACCTATAACGAACAGCAGATAGGTTGGTTCCGTGCCGGCTCTGCTCTAAATGCAAGATAAAAATGAAGAAGACAGTACCTTATATTACAGGCGACGGAGTGGGAGTGGAAATCACTCCAGCCATGCAAGCATAGTGAATGCAGCCGTGAAGAAGGCGTATGGCAATGAACATGAAATAGAATGGATGGAAGTTTTGGCAGGAGAGCGTGCTTTTAATGAAACAGGCTCCTGGTTACCGGATGAGACAATGAAAGCGTTTCAAGAATATGGCGTAGGGATTAAGGGGCCGTTGACCACTCCGGTGGGAGGTGGTATCCGCTCTTTGAATGTGGCTTTGCGCCAAACGTTGGATTTGTATGTATGCTTGCGTCCCGTACGCTGGTTCCGTGGAGTGGTATCTCCGGTGAAGGAGCCGCAAAAAGTGGACATGCATATTTTCCGTGAAAATACGGAGGATATTTATGCAGGTATAGAATGGGAAGCCGGAACACCGGAAGCTGAGAAGTTCTATCGTTTTTTGCATGATGAAATGGGAGTGGCTAAAGTGCGCTTTCCTGAAAGTTCTTCGTTTGGTGTAAAACCTGTGTCCAGAGAAGGAACGGAACGTTTGGTGCGTGCGGCGTGCAAATATGCTTTGGAGCATGGCTTGCCGTCGGTTACGCTGGTGCATAAAGGAAATATTATGAAGTTTACTGAAGGCGGCTTCAAGAAATGGGGGTATGAACTGGCGGAACGTGAGTTCGGAGATGCCATTGCGTCAGGCAAATTAGTGATAAAAGACTGCATTGCCGATGCATTCTTGCAGAATACCTTATTGATTCCCGAAGAGTATTCGGTGGTGGCTACCTTAAATTTGAACGGAGATTACATTTCAGACCAGTTGGCAGCCATGGTAGGAGGTATTGGAATCGCTCCCGGAGCGAACATCAATTATAACACCGGTCATGCCATTTTTGAAGCAACTCACGGTACGGCTCCTAATATTGCCGGAAAGGATGTGGTGAATCCTTGTTCATTAATTCTCTCGGCTGTTATGATGTTGGAGCATTTTGGTTGGAATAAGGCGGCGGAGCTGATAGTAAATGCCTTGGAGTCCAGCTTTGGCGAGGGGCGGGCTACTCATGACCTTGCCCGTTTTATGCCCGGAGGTGTTTCGCTCGGTACATCAGCATTTACAAAAGAAATCATAGAAAGAATAAACTCCTAAAAACTCACGGATATGAAGAAAGAATATATCATTTACAAACTCTCCGAGGAAATGAAGAATGCGACCCGGATTGAGAACGAATTGTTCAAGAAGTTTGATGTAAAGCGCGGATTGCGTAACGAAGATGGCACCGGTGTTTTGGTAGGGTTGACCAAGATAGGCAATGTAGTAGGGTATGAACGTATTCCCGGCGGAGGATTGAAGCCGATTCCCGGCAAACTTTTCTATCGTGGGTATGATTTGGAAGATTTGGCACATAGTATCATTAAGGAGAAACGTTTTGGTTTTGAGGAGGTGGCTTATCTGTTATTGTCCGGTCATTTGCCTGACAAGGAAGAGTTGGCTTCTTTCTGTGAGTTGATTAATGACAATACTCCGTTGGAACAGAAGACCAAAATGAATATCATTGAGTTGGAGGGAAATAACATTATGAACATTCTGGCCCGTAGCGTGCTTGAAATGTACCGTTTTGACCGCAGGCGGATGATACTTCGCGTGATAACCTGATGCGTCAGAGTATTGACTTGATATCCAAGTTCCCGACCATTATTGCATACGCTTATAACATGTTGCGCCATGCCACGTATGGTCGTTCGTTGCATATCCGTCATCCGCGTGAAAAACTGTCTATCGCAGAAAACTTCCTGTATATGTTGAAAAAGGATTATACGGAGCTTGATGCGCGCACGCTTGATTTGCTGTTGGTACTTCAGGCTGAACACGGAGGTGGTAATAACTCTACTTTTACCGTCCGTGTAGTTTCATCCAGCCGCACGGATACTTATTCGGCCATCGCCGCAGGTATCGGTTCGTTGAAAGGTCCGCTTCATGGAGGGGCAAATATCCAAGTGGCGGATATGTTCCATCATTTGCAGGAAACATCAAGGATTGGACGAATGTGGACGAAATTGATACTTACTTTACCCGTATGTTGAATAAGGAAGCGTATGATAAGACCGGTCTGATTTATGGTATCGGTCATGCGGTCTATACGATATCCGATCCTCGTGCCATCTTGTTGAAAGAATTGGCTCGTGATTTGGCAAAAGAAAAAGGAAAGGAGGAAGAATTTGCTTTTCTGGAGCTATTGGAGGAACGTGCCATTGCTATGTTCGGAAAGATTAAGAATAACGGCAAGACGGTGTCCAGCAATATCGATTTCTATTCAGGTTTCGTATATGAAATGATTGGTCTGCCACAGGAAATATTTACACCTTTGTTTGCAATGGCTCGTATCGTGGGGTGGTGCGCACACCGCAATGAGGAGCTGAATTTTGAAGGAAAACGTATTATTCGTCCGGCCTACAAGAATGTATTGGAAGAACTGGAATATGTGCCGTTGAAACAGAGATAATGATTTAGAGGCACCCGGTTTGCGATAAGCTTTGGTATGATTGCCTTAGCTGGGCGGCCATGCGGTCTGTATTGTTGTAAAGAAAAGTAAGATATCTTCGTGGACAAAGTAAGATATGTTCCCGGGCAAAGTAACACTACTTACCTGCCCTACGAAGATATCTTACTTTTTTCAGTGAGGTATGGCCGTTCATAATACTCTGTATAGAATACCTTGAAAAATCCTTCAAATCCTTCATTCTTCCGCAAACGCCCTGTCCGTCGGCATTCCGGCTGAAGGATTGGACTCGGGAATCCTTCAGCCGGGGATTGGAATCCTTCAGCCGGACCGATGTTCCTCCGATTCTTAGGGATTTGATTTTCCTGAAGGATATTTTCCGGCTGAAACATTTCACGATGCATATCCTTCAGCCGGAATGCCGACGGGCAGGGCGTTTGCGGAATGGCTGAAAGATCTGAAAGAAAAGTAAGGCGGTTCGGCATGTAGATGCGTTATGGAAAAAACAACAGGTCAAATTTTAAAAAGCTCTTGTTCTTTCAATGAAAACGTCTTGTTCTTTTTTTTAAAGGCCTTGTTCTTTTCAGAAAAGAACAGGACGTTTGAAAGGTTAGTAACGTGTGGGGTGACACGTTACTAATGTGTGGGCTGTAAGATTAGTAATGTTACAGGTGAAAGATTATATATCTTACAAGTGATACATATATGAAGTTCCAGTATATAAAAGATAAAGGGAAGGCAGGTACTACTGGTTTTTGCAATGTAGATACATCTCAGCCGGATTGGTTTATAAGGCAAACCTTTGGGGTGGAAATCAATGGAAAACCTGTACAAAATAGTACAGCGCTCTCTAAATAAAGCCTTCTCTGCGATAAAAATCGTATCCTTTTCTTGCAAAAAATCTCTTAATTGTTGCTTTCCTCTGATTTTTCCCTTAAATTTGTTAGTGACTTACTAAATTTAATACAGGAGGAACGAGTATGGGACAACAGACTTTTGAATTTTTGCTATTGGCAATGTCCGCACTTGCGGTGATTGTATTTGTAGCCCTCTATTATGTACGTGCCGGTTATGGTATATTCCACACCCCGAAATGGGGACTTTCAGTGAACAATAAATTAGGTTGGGTGCTGATGGAAGCACCTGTATTCCTTGTAATGCTTTATCTGTGGTGGAACAGCAGCGTGCGTTTTGATGCTGCTCCTTTCCTCTTTTTTCTTCTTTTTGAATTACATTATTTCCAGCGCTCTTTTATCTTCCCTTTCCTGATGAAAGGAAAGAGCCGGATGCCCCTTGCCATTATGTTGATGGGAGTGGTCTTTAATGTCCTGAACGGACTGATGCAGGGCGAATGGTTGTTCTATCTGGCTCCGGAAGGACTCTATACAGATGCCTGGCTCAGTACTCCTTCTTTTTGGTTTGGGATCATTTTGTTCTTTATAGGGATGGGCATTAATCTACATTCCGACAGTGTGATCCGCCATTTACGTAAACCGGGCGATACACGCCATTATTTGCCACAGAAGGGAATGTACCGATATGTCACTTCGGGCAACTATTTTGGCGAGTTGGTGGAATGGATAGGGTTTGCCGTACTCACTTGTTCGCCTGCTGCATGGGTGTTTGTACTGTGGACGTTTGCTAATCTGGCTCCACGTGCCAATTCCATCCGTAACCGTTACCGGGAAGAGTTTGGTAAGGATGCGGTAGGAAAAAGAAAAGAATGATTCCTTTTATTTATTGAATTTGAATAGTATATCGTTTCTGTTTCAGGAAATGATGAAAGCGAAACATAACATATGAATGATGAACTCTAAATTATTTACTCCCGCTTCTATCGGGCCGCTGACTTTGCGTAACCGTACGATTCGTTCGGCTGCTTTTGAGAGCATGTGTCCGGGTAATGCGCCGTCCCGGCAATTGAAGGATTATCACTGTTCGGTGGCAGCAGGTGGAGTGGGAATGACTACTATTGCTTATGCAGCTGTTACACAAAGTGGCCTTTCTTTCGACAGGCAATTGTGGATGCGCCCTGAAATTATACCGGGATTAAGGGAAATAACCGATGCGGTTCATAAAGAAGGAGCTGCTGCAAGCATTCAGTTGGGACATTGTGGAAATATGTCGCACAAAAGTATTTGTGGGGTAACACCCGTAGGAGCTTCTTCCGGTTTTAATCTTTATTCGCCTACTTTTGTGCGTGGCTTGCGCAAGGAGGAACTGCCGCAGATGGCAAAGGCATACGGTCAGTCGGTTAATTGGGCACGTGAGGCCGGATTTGACGCGGTGGAGGTACATGCGGGGCATGGCTATCTTATCAGTCAGTTTCTTTCACCTTACACCAATCATCGTAAGGACGAGTTCGGCGGCTCGTTGGAGAACCGTATGCGCTTTATGGATATGGTAATGGAGGAAGTGATGCGTGCCGCAGGTAATGACATGGCCGTTCTGGTAAAAACCAATATGCGTGACGGTTTTAAAGGCGGCATGGAAATAGATGAAGCTGTGCAGGTAGCGAAACGGTTGGTACAAGATGGGGCTCATGCGTTGGTGCTGAGCGGAGGCTTTGTAAGCAAAGCGCCTATGTATGTCATGCGGGGAGCGATGCCTATAAAAAGTATGACACATTATATGAACTGCTGGTGGCTGAAATATGGGGGTACGTATGGTAGGTAAATGGATGATTCCGACAGTACCTTTTAAAGAGGCTTATTTCTTGGAAGATGCATTAAGATTCAGAACAGAAATAAAGGAAATTCCGTTAGTATATGTGGGAGGCTGGTATCTCGTGAAAGATAGATGAGGTATTGGATGATGGTTTTGAATTTGTACAGATGGGAAGGGCGTTGCTGAATGAACCTGGTTTTGTGAATCGGTTGCGGACTGAAGAAAAGGCTCGTTGCAATTGCGGTCATAGTAATTATTGTATTGCGAGAATGTACACTATTGATATGGCATGTCACAAACATCTGGAAGAGAAATTACCCCTTTGCTTGGAACGTGAAATAGAAAAATTAGAGAACCAATGAGTAAATTAGCCATAATAACCGGTGCCGATGGAGGAATGGGTACTGAAATAACCCGTGCGGTAGCACAGGCCGGCTATCATGTAATAATGTTGTGTTACACTCTTTTTAAAGGAGAGGAGCGTAAGAACCAGTTGATTTTGGAAACTGGCAATAAAGAGATAGAAGTCAGACAGGTTGACCTTTCTTCCATGGCTTCTGTGACTAATATCGCGGACGACTTGTTGGGGCGCGGAAAGCATATCGATTTACTGATGAACAATGCGGGAACAATGAGTTCCGGCGGTTTGATTACAACGGAGGATGGTTTGGAATATACGGTAGCTGTGAATTATGTGGCCCCTTTTTTACTGACTTTGAAATTATTGCCTCTGATGGGACAAGGAACCCGGATTGTGAACATGGTTTCTTGCACGTATTCCATAGGGAAGATTACTCCTGAATTTTTGATTCGTGGAAAAAGAGGCAGTTTTTGGCGTATCCCTGTTTACAGTAATACAAAATTGGCTTTGTGGCTTTTTACCCGTGAACTTTCTGAAAGGCTGAAAGCAGAAGGAATTACTGTCAATGCTGCCGATCCTGGTATTGTTTCTACCAATATCATCCGTATGGATATGTGGTTTGACCCGTTGACCGACATACTGTTCCGTCCTTGTATCCGTACTCCGAAGCAAGGAGCCGCGACAGCTGTCAGTTTGCTTTTGGATGATCGATGGAAAGAAGTTACAGGGCAAATGTTCGCTTCTTGCAAGCCTAAAAAAGTAAAGAATAAGTTTATGAATCATCCACAGGCAAGACAGCTTTGGGCGGATACGAAAGCATATTTGGAGAAACTGAAATTGGAGGAGCCAATTGTTTGAGAATTCCTTTAAATACATAAAAAGCCGTATCATTACTTAAAAGTAGAGTGGATACGCTTTTATGGTCGGTGAAGAGTGTCTGGTCTCGGATTGCAGTGTAGTTGAGGTTATTCTTTCTTGGCTGCTTGTTCAGCCAGCATCTGTTCACGGCTTTTACTTTGAGTCACAATATAAACTCCCGTGAATACCAGTGCCACAGCTATTCCTTTGGCAATGCCGAAGGTTCCCATTCCTAACAAGATAGAGACACTGGTTCCTACAATAGGCTGCACATAGTTGTACATACTGATGACAGTAGGGCGCAATGTTTTCTGTCCGATCATCATCAGAATATAGGCAAGGAATGTTCCACCTACAATGACGTAGGCTACGCAGGCCCATGTAGAAGTGGAAATTTCGTGAAAATGTATGGTCGAGACCTCATGATAGGAAAATGGAATAAAGCAGATGGCTGCATAGGTGAACATCCATTTCATTAAAGTAAATATGTTGTATCTGCTGATCAGTCCTTTAAAAATAGCCAGATAGAATGAGAAACTGATTTGTGCCAACAGGCAAAGCAAATCTCCGGGAATACTTCCGCCTTTTCCATCTGTTGAGCCTTGGCTGCTCAATATGAGTGTTAAAGCTCCGATGGAACCTAGAAAAATGCCAATCACTTTTTTCCCTGTAACCGGTTCTTTCAGATAAATGGCAGCGACAATCATAGTAGCGATAGGGGCTGTGGTGGTTACAATGGAAGCATCGATGGGGGAAGTCAGTGATAGTCCGAAAGTGAAACATCCCTGATTCAGGACGATACCCAATAATCCTGCAAAGAACAACATCATCAAGTCGTGCGGCTTTACTTGTTCTTTAGGAGCGAAAATAGAAGCTATCCAAAAACAGATAGCACCTCCTGTCATTCGAAATGTAGCGAGGGAAAGACCTGAAATACCGTTTTCTAACGCCGTTTTACCAATTGGGGACATCAATCCCCACATTATGGCAGCGCCTAGCAATGCCAAATGTCCTTTGTACTTTTGAATAGCCATTCTTTTTACCTTAAATAACAGTGCAAATGTAGGAGGTTTTTTTTATATTTTCTATCTTTGCTTATAAGTAAATCTATCAAAAATGAAAAAACAAGCTGATTATATAAAACGTATTGAGATAAAGCGGCTTTGGGGCCGTAAAGATATCTCATGGGAACTGCGTCCGGATGTCAATATTCTGAGCGGAGTGAATGGTATCGGCAAGAGCACTATCCTGAACAGATCTGTGAACAGTCTGACGGCTTTGGAAGGCGGAGCGTTGAGTAACGGTTCGACTCCCGGGGTACATTTTGTCTTTTCTCCGGAAGATGCGACCCTGATACACTTTGATGTAATCCGTAGTTTTGACCGTCCGTTGATTCATTCGGAACTTCTCGAAAAGATGGCGGATAAGAATGTTAAGACAGAACTGGATTGGCAACTTTATCAATTGCAGCGGCGTTATTTGGATTATCAGGTAAATATTGGTAACCGCATTATTGAGTGCCTTACTTCCGGTGGCCCTGACGGTCAGCTTCGTGCTGCCGAAATGTCTTACCCTAAGACAAAATTCCAGGATTTGATGGATGACTTGTTTGGTGAAACCGGTAAAAAAATCATTCGTAAAAGTAATGAGATTTTGTTTGAACAGGATGGAGATATACTTTATCCTTATCAACTGTCTTCCGGTGAGAAGCAGATTTTGGTTATCTTGCTGACGGTTCTGGTACAAGACAACCGTCGGGGAGTCCTGTTTATGGATGAACCTGAAGTATCCTTGCATGTGGAATGGCAGCAACGCCTTATTTCATTGATACGGCAATTGAATCCTAATGTACAGATTGTGTTGACAACTCATTCGCCTGCTGTGATTATGGATGGCTGGCTGGATGCAGTGACCGAGGTGAGTGATATTACAAAATAAACAATTTCTAACGACGATACTATGGGAAAAAGATTGTCCGAGAATCTGTCCTCCTTATATATTGGTGCGGCCAACAAATTGAAACCTAAATGTTCGCGACGCAAGATTATTGCATACGTTGAGAGCTATGATGATATTTCATTCTGGCGTACCTTGTTAGGTGAATACGAAAATGAAACTCGTTATTTCGAAGTGATGCTTCCTTCGAAAACCACTTTGGCTAAAGGTAAGAAGTCTGTGCTGATGAATGAACTGGGACCTCAGTTGGGACAAAATATGATAGCTTGTGTAGATAGTGATTATGACTATCTGTTACAGGGGGCTACCCATACTTCACGTTATATTATAAATAACAAATATGTTTTTCATACCTATGCATATGCTATAGAAAACTATCAGTGTTATGCTGAAGCATTGCATGAGGTTTGTGTCATGGCAACGTTGAATGACCATCCGTTGGTGGATTTTGTCGCTTTTATGCGTATGTATTCCCAAATAGCTTATCCGTTGTTCATTTGGTCGGTGTGGTTTTATAGAAAACATAATCTTTCCGAATTTTCTTTGCTTGACTTCTGTTCGTATGTGAAATTGGATAGAGTCAGTGTCTATCATCCTGAACGGAGTTTAGAGAGTATGAGCCGCAGGGTGAGGCGTAAATTATTGGAACTGGAACGCCGCCATCCGAAAGCCTTGGAGGAAATAGAGGCGATGAAGCGGGAATTTGCCAAATTGGGAGTGAATGAGGACAATACCTATATGTTTATTCAAGGACATCACATTATGGATAGTGTAGTGATGAGATTGTTAGTACCTGTCTGCAATGTGTTACGCCGTGAACGTGAAACGGAGATTAAAGAACTGGCAGAGCATAATATGCAGTTTCATAATGAACTGACCAGCTATCAGCGCCGGCAGTTGGGAGTAGACATTGTACTCCGCAAACATACCAGCTATAAGTTATCACCTCTTTATAAAAAATTGGAAGCAGATATAGAACGTTTCTTGAAACATATCTGAATCGGTTATTTCTTATGGGAGGCAAGTGCTTTGGCTATGAAATGATCTAGTGAGAATTTACCCGGTCCTGCTATATACAATAATATGAATACTACCAGATAAATAAAGGCTAATTCTTTAACGGCGAAAGGATCAGAACCATGAACAACAAAGAATGCGATACACATGGTGAAGATCATCGGAAGCATTGCCAAGCGATAAAGGAATCCGAAAATGAAAGCCATCGAACAAACCATTTCACCAAAAATAGCCAGTACCAGTGAAAGTTGGCTGCCTATTCCTAAAGGATCGGGAAAACTGCCGGACATGACATCGTAGTTGGCCCATTTCTGTACACCGTGCGACATGAGTAAAATACCAAACAGGATTCGTAAAGCTAATATCAGAAGTGACATAGCAGTGCCATCGGGCTTGGATGGAAATAAGAATTTATAAATGACTGACATAATATCGTTTTTATTTTTTTGTTTATACTATATTTATATAAACGTAACAAAAGGGTGAAATGTTCAAATCATTCACTGTTTGTTTCTTTGGAGATGGTTGATTCGCTCATATTAATTTTTTATTGTAGAAAAACTCTTGAAACGAATGTCAGGACTTCGTGCAAAAGGAATAAAAAAAGAACAATTATAATAAATATTAGTTCTATATGGTATAATGTTTGTCGTACCTTAGGTAACGATAAAAGCTAACATACGAATATATGAAAACAATTAAATGTATTGGAGTGCTGACATCCGGAGGGGATGCTTCTGGCATGAATGCCGCTATCCGTGCGGTAACCCGGAGTGCAATTTGTAACGGATTTAAAGTGAAGGGTATTTATAGAGGATATGAAGGGCTGATTAATGGAGAAGTGAAGGAACTGACCACCCAGGATGTGAGCAGTGTTATTCAACGTGGAGGAACGATGTTGAAGACAGCCCGTTCTGCTGAATTCCAAACAGTAGAAGGACGCAAGAAAGCATACGATACTATGCAGCGAGAAGGAATTGATGCTTTGGTGATTATAGGTGGAAATGGTTCTATTACAGGAGCCCGGATTTTTGCGGAAGAATATGATGTGCCTTGTATCGGGTTACCTGGTACAATAGATAATGATCTTTATGGTACTGACTTTACCATAGGTTACGATACGGCTTTAAATACGATTGTGGAATGTGTGGATAAAATCCGTGATACGGCAACCTCTCACGACCGTATATTCTTTGTGGAAGTGATGGGACGTGATGCCGGTTTTCTGGCTCAAAACAGTGCCATTGCTTCTGGTGCTGAGGCAGCGATTATTCCTGAAGATCGTACGGATGTGGATCAATTGGAGAAATTTATCGGGCGCGGTTTTCGTAAGACAAAGAATAGCAGTATTGTTATTGTTTCCGAGAGTCCGAAAGACGGAGGTGCCATGCATTATGCAGAGCGTGTCAAGAAAGAATATCCTCAATATGATGTGCGTGTTACCATTTTAGGGCATTTGCAACGTGGAGGTTCGCCTAGTGCTTATGACCGTATTCTTGCCAGCCGTCTGGGGGCGGGAGCTATTGATGCCATATTGGAAGGGCAGCGCAACGTGATGATTGGCATTCATAACGATGAGGTGGTATATGTACCTTTTTCTGAGGCAATTAAAAAAGACAAGCCCCTTGATAAATCGCTTATCAAGGTGCTTGATGAATTATCTATTTAATGAAAATAATCATGAAAGGAGAAGTCGGAAGTAATTCTTCTGCTTTTTCTATGATATGTGCCGGATGTAAGGCTTCCAATTCTGTGCGCGGCCGGAATCCCCATGCCACACCTATAGCTGTTACTCCGGCATGATGCGCTGTTTGCATATCTACATTAGAATCACCTACATAAAGTATATCTTCCTGTTTGACTCCTGCTTTTGTCATGATTTCGTTTATGATGGATGGATCGGGTTTTGCGGGGATACCTTCGCGTTGTCCCAGTACTTCCACAAAGTTTATTTCTGGAAAATAGTGTGCTATTAACTTTCGGGTAGCTGCTTGGTATTTATTGGAGGCGACCGCTATCATGATCCCTTGCTGTTGCAGTGTTTTTAATAATTCGGAGATACCGGGATAAGGGCGGCTTAAATCGGCATTGTGCTCATCATAATAAGGGATGAATTGTGAACGTATCTTTAATACATTCTCTTCCGTACGCTCCCCTTCAGGCAGAGCACGCTCAAATAATTTATTGATTCCGTTTCCTACAAAAAAACGGTATGCTTCCATTTCATGTGTAGGATAGCCATAATACTGTAAGGCTTGGTTGGTGGCGGCAGCTAGGTCGGCAATAGTGTTCAGTAATGTGCCGTCCAGGTCGAATATTACAAGTTTCTTCATATTTGTACTTCTTTTATCGGTGCAAAGTTACTATTTTTGTATGCAAACTAATAATAATGCTTATGAACTTTCTAGAATTAGTGAAGGCGCGCTACTCTGCACGCAAATATGCCAATCGTCCTATTGAGGCTGAAAAGTTGGATTATATCATGGAATGTGTACGTTTTGCACCGTCTGCAGTTAATTTTCAACCATGGCGTTTCCGTATTGTTACAGATGAGGCCGTACTGAAAACGTTGTATTCATGTTATAAACGGGAATGGCTTGCTACGGCTCCTTGTATCATTGTGGCTTGTGTGAATCATAATGAGTCTTGGCATCGGCGTGCCGATAATAAGGATCACGCTGATATTGACATTGCTATTGCAGTAGAACATCTTTGTCTGGCTGCTGCCGAACAAGGACTGGGTACTTGTTGGGTTTGTAATTTTGACACTCCGCGATGCAGTGAGGTTTTGGGATTGCCTGAAAATTTGGAACCGGCCGTCTTGATTCCGGTCGGTTATGCGGAGGATGAACCCACAGAAAAGAAGCGGAAACCATTAAATGAAATCCTTCTTTAAAAAATCACAAAAACACCTTTCGGAGTGCCATCGGGCAGGCAGATTTAATTTCCTTTTACAGTGGACGAAGGTACTATTAATCTCTTGGCCTGATGACTGTTCCGGATTTTAAGCTCATTCTTTTTAGTCTCTTCTTATTTTCTGATAATTTTGCATATTTTGTATTCCATTTATGATAGAAGTAAAGCCGAAATGGCTAAATTTGAGCACTTTTTAGGCTTTGAATAACCTATGAGTGTAGTAAGTACTATTAATAACACTAAAAATTATGGAGAACATAGGAGTTGGATTGATGTTGATGGTGGTCGGTATGGCGACTGTCTTTGTCATTCTCCTCATCGTTATCTATCTAAGCAAGTACCTTATTACTGTTGTCAACAAAGTGGCTCCCGAAGAAGCTCCTAAAAAAGCACCTGCTGTAGCACCTACGGCAGATACTGGTGCTATGGATGCTATTAAGGCGGCAGTTGAGATTTTGACGGCAGGTAAAGGTCAGGTGATAAAGATTGAGAAGTTATAATCCAAAAAAAGAAAAACACATTTATCAAAAATGGAAAGAGAAGTAAAATTTAGTCTGGTCTTTCGCGATATGTGGCAGAGTGCAGGTAAGTACGTGCCTCGTGTAGACCAGTTGGTTAAGGTTGCCCCGGCTATTATTGAAATGGGCTGTTTCGCCCGTGTGGAAACAAATGGTGGTGGTTTTGAACAAGTAAATTTATTGTTTGGTGAAAATCCGAATAGAGCTGTGCGCGAGTGGACGAAACCCTTCCACGAAGCAGGCATCCAGACCCATATGCTGGACCGTGCGTTGAACGGTCTCCGTATGAGTCCCGTTCCGGCAGATGTCCGTAAATTATTCTATAAGGTTAAACATGCGCAGGGAACGGATATTACCCGTACTTCTGCGGATTGAATGACGTCCGCAACATTATCCCCTCTATCGGCTATGCTCATGAAGCCGGAATGATTTCACAATGTTCGCTCTGTATCACTTTCTCTCCGGTACATACTGTGGAATATTATGTGAATATGGCCAAACTGCTTATAGAAGCCGGAGCCGATGAAATCTGTATCAAAGATATGGCCGGCATCGGACGTCCCGTTTCATTGGGAAAGATTGTTGCCGGAATCAAGAAGATTAAAAATATTCCTATACAGTATCACTCTCATGCGGGGCCCGGATTCAATATGGCTTCTATTTTGGAAGTATGCCAGGCTGGTTGCGACTATATTGATGTAGGTATGGAACCATTGTCATGGGGAACCGGCCATGCTGATTTGATTAGTGTGCAAGCCATGTTGAAAGATGCCGGATTTAAAGTGCCCGAAATTAATATGGAAGCGTATATGAAAGTGCGTTCTATGATTCAGGAGTTTATGGATGATTTCCTTGGTTTATATATCAGTCCCAAAAACCGTCTGATGAATTCTTTACTGATTGCTCCGGGATTACCGGGTGGCATGATGGGAAGTTTGATGGCCGATCTTGAAACGAACCTGGAATCTATCAACAAGTATAAGGCAAAACGTAACCTGCCGTTTATGACCCAGGATGAATTGTTGATCAAGCTGTTCAATGAAGTTGCTTACGTATGGCCGCGTGTGGGCTATCCTCCTTTGGTAACTCCGTTTAGCCAGTATGTGAAGAACCTTGCCATGATGAATGTAATGGCTATGGAGAAAGGTAAGGAACGTTGGGGAATGATTGCCGATGATATTTGGGATATGATTTTGGGTAAAGCAGGACGTTTACCGGGTAAACTGGCCCCTGAAATTATTGAAAAGGCAGAACGTGAAGGCCGCAAGTTCTTTGATGGCAATCCTCAGGACAATTATCCCGACCAGTTGGAAAAATATCGTAAGATGATGCTTGAAAAACAATGGGATAAAGGACAGGATGACGAAGAACTGTTTGAGTATGCCATGCATCCGGCCCAGTATGAAGCTTATAAGAGTGGAAAGGCGAAAGAAGACTTCTTGGCAGATGTGAAGAAACGTCGTGAGGAGAAGGCGAATGCCACTACTCCTGTCGAAGCTGAAAACAAAACAAAAGTACTGACAGTGGATGTGAACGGACAACCTTATCGTGTTACAGTGGCATATGGTGCTGTAGATCCTGCTACGCTGACAGCTGCTTCGGGTGCAGTTCCTGCACAAACTGCTCCTGCTCCGGTAGGTGAAGGGAAAGATGTGCTTTCTCCGTTGGAAGGTAAATTCTTCTTGGTAAAGAATGCTCAGGAAACCCCGAAGAAGGTGGGTGAAAAGGTTAATAAAGGTGATGTGATTTGTTACGTCGAAGCAATGAAGACCTATAATGCGATCCGTGCGGAATATGACGGTACTATAACTGCTATTTGCGCTAATTCGGGTGACACGGTTTCAGAGGATGACGTATTAATGAAAATAGTATAATGGAAGATATATTTGAAAGACTTTATGATATGACTGCTTTCAGCAATATTATTGCTGAGCCGCAATTCTTGATAATGTATGCCATTGCGTTCATCTTACTTTACTTGGGTATCAAGAAAAAGTACGAACCACTGCTGCTGATTCCGATAGCTTTCGGAGTGTTGCTGGCTAACTTTCCCGGTGGTGAGATGGGGTTGTCCAGGCCGATGAGAATGGCATGGTAATGGTGAATGGAGCACTGAAGAACATCTGGGAAATGCCGTTGCACGAAATTGCGCACGACTTGGGCTGATGAACTTTATCTACTACATGTTGATTAAGACCGGTTTTCTTCCGCCTATTATTTTTATGGGGTAGGTGCTTTGACAGACTTTGGTCCGATGTTGCGTAATCTGCGGCTTTCTATTTTCGGAGCAGCTGCACAGTTGGGTATTTTCACTGTATTGCTGGTAGCTATCTTGATGGGGTTCACTCCGAAAGAAGCGGCTTCATTGGGGATTATTGGTGGAGCAGACGGTCCTACCGCTATCTTTACCACTATTAAACTGGCTCCCCATTTGCTAGGCCGATTGCCATTGCCGCTTATTCGTATATGGCTCTGGTACCCGTTATCATTCCGTTGGTTGTGAAAATCTGGTGTACGAAGAAAGAATTGAGTATCAATATGAAGGAACAGGAAAAGAAATATCCTTCTTCGATAGAAATCAAGAATCTTCGTGTGCTGAAGATTGTATTTCCGATTGTAGTGACTACGGTGGTCGCTCTGTTTGTGCCAAGTGCAGTGCCTTTGATTGGTATGTTGATGTTTGGTAACTTGATTAAGGAAATAGGTAGTGATACTTCACGTTTGTTTGATGCAGCTTCAAATAGTATCATGAATGCGGCAACTATCTTCTTGGGGTTGTCAGTCGGTGCGACAATGACTACGGAGGCATTTTTGAACTGGACTACTATCGGCATTGTGGTAGGTGGTTTCTTGGCGTTTGCCTTGTCTATTTCCGGTGGTATCTTGTTTGTGAAGTTGATGAATCTTTTCACCAAAAAGAAAATCAATCCACTGATTGGTGCTACAGGTTTGAGTGCTGTGCCCATGGCCAGCCGTGTGGCTAATGAAATTGCTTTGAAGTATGACTCCAAAAATCATGTGCTTCAATATTGTATGGCAAGTAACATTTCAGGAGTTATCGGTTCTGCCGTGGCTGCCGGTGTGCTGATTTCATTCCTACAATAAAATACATTGTATTTAAATTATTCGGACACGAATTATACGGAAATTACAGGTGTTTTAGACAATACTGTAAAATCTGTATAGTTCGTGTTTTTTATTCATTCTCTTTCTGTATCGTTCTCCTAGCTAAAACAAATAGAATAGGCCCTCTCCTCACGAAGAAAGCCTATCATCCGATTAATGTTTAATATAAGAGAGAGTTTTATAGTCCTAACAGTTCATTGAACTTCTCTGCTGTTTTGGGATCTGACGGACGTGTCATATTAGCAGAGATGATGTTACCATCCCGATCCAGCAGGATAAAACGGGGAATGCCGTTAATGAGGTAAGCATCCATAAAGGTCCTGTCTGTTCCCATGTGTAACTGGATCCCTTTCAACTGCTCCTTTGTTACCATGTTCTCCCATGCCTTTTTGTTCTTGTCGCATGACAGGCTGACAAAATGAATATCCTTTCCTGCATATTTCTCTTCCAGTTCCTTTAACGCGGGAAGTTCTCCACGGCAAGGACCACACCAGGTAGCCCACACGTCAATATAGATATATTTTCCTTTCAAGTCAGTCATTGAAACCGTCTTTCCATTTATATCCGGATAGGAGAAGCTAGCTACTGAGGGATTGCCTGATCTTAATTTTTCCCACTTGGTACAAAGTGCGTTGAATTTTTCTATGGACTTTGTATCCTTCACGTGTTTGCGGAATAGGACAATCAGTCCGTCTGCTTCATCCAGTCCGTTATTGTCTACAAAGTTATAAACAAATTGGTCAATCAGAAATTCTGCAACCTTTTCATCCTGTATGGTTGCATCTATGTAGTTTACACATTGTTCTGTTGAACTTGATGCAACCGTTTTTCCTTTATTACTAAAGGCGCTGATAGCATCGGGAAGGAAAGCCTTATATTCTTTCAGCGCTAATAAACCGGCATTGATCGGAGTAATAGCTTCCAGTTTCTCATAATATGCTTTGGAAGGAATATAGTTGTCATCCTTTCCAAAATGAGGATGATACAAAGCGTATTTGGAGAAATAATAATACGTATAGAATTGCAGACGTATTTTTTCCTGTGCAGTGAAATCGGCTGGAAGTTTTGCGGCTTCCAATACTTGGCAATTGACTGCATACAGCTGTCTCCTTTGTGTATAAGGGCGGCTTCCTGCATTTTCATGTCGGGCATGCCGAGTGATCGGAGCTCTTTGCTTCCCAGATAGGTGTTGATAGCGGCGCCTGCTCCTTCAAAGGTTGTGTTTCTCCACATGTTATCACTGTCGAATGACAAAGTAAGGTCTTGATTAGGGTCCAAATAAAGGGTACGGCGTCCGCGTGTGTATTGCATGGTTACATATTGCGGAGTGAATCCCGTGATTTCTATGTTGCCGTTTCCTGCGGCGTCAATCGCTACTTCTTTTTGTTCGCCACTTTGGCTGAAAGTCAATATAACTTTGACCTTCTCATTGGGATTGGTGACCTTAAAAGTGAGCTTTGCAGCTTCCGCAGCAGTGAAGGTACTCAGCGCAAGGCCAAGTACCAGGATGGATTTTAGAGTTCTCATCTTATTTTTTTCTTTTAGGTTTCATTTTCAATGCATTCGGGACGCATGTTATAGACTTTCTTTCCGTATGCGGGTTCTGTGCTGAGGCTGGCAGGATGGGGGCTTTGCCGTTCAGTTTACGAAGCACCATTTCCAAGGCGGCTGCATATTCCTGATGGATGAAAGCATCATCTCTGTCTGTTTGGTTATAAGCAATGTATTGCAGATAGCCTACACATTTGTTGAACCAGAATTCGGGAAGTTCCTCTGCCTTGTATCCCAAACGGGCGATAAATTTCAATCTGCCGATCAACTCTTGTTGGTTGATTGTGGTATCTGCAATCATCGCATCAATCTGGGTAGCTGCCGCTTCATACTTTTGTTCCCGGATATCATTATTGATACGGATCATTTTCAGGTTGAAATCTTTTCCTTCATAGTTGCATAAGGCTTCAATTTCCGCCAATTCGCCGTATGAAGTTTCTTTTGCCAGTTTGGCATCAACATTTTTTTACCGAAGCGCTGACAGAAATCTGCATAATTGTCTGATACTTGCTTTAGGTACGGGTTCATGCCGTTGATGGTGTTTACATATACTTCCCATACATCCGGATCAGTCAGTTTGGCGCCTCCTTTTATTAATTCGTCAAAAGCGGTCTGTACGTTCTTGCGTGCATAGACTGAATAGTGATAATTGATGTAATCAATTAAAAAAGCACGCTCCCTGTTTCCTTTGGTATATTGGTCTTGCAGGTAAAAAGAACGTTTGGTAGGAACGGTTGCGTCTTTTCCTGTCTGAATAAACTGTTCGGGAGTCTGACGACTGCTGCTGTGATGGACGATTTCTTCGGTAGCAGGATCTATGAATGCATAGGTGGGATAACTGCGTACACCGTATTTCTTGGCTAATGTAACTCCTTCACCTTCTTCAGCATCAATTTTGAGGTTGATGAAAGTTTGGTTATAGTAGTAACCCACTGTAGGCAATGAGAATACGGTTTGTGCCATATTCAGGCAAGGTCCGCACCATTGGTATAGAAATCAATGAATATCAGTTTATTTTCTGCTTTGGCCTTGGCTACGGCTTCTGTCCAAGTAGTGCCGTGCAGGAAATTGATTCCTGCATTCTGGGCACTTAAGTGAATCGCATAGATACATGCGAAAATGAGTAAGATATATTTTTTCATGTCTTTGAATTTAATATGTTAATAACCGGGGTTTTGTTTACATTCCAGATTAGAACTGATTTCTGACGACGGAATGGCATCAATACGGCGGTCTATGATGCGTTGGTAATAATTGTCTCCTTGTGCTTCCGATTTCTCATATTCTTTTTCCAAAGCTTCTCTTAACGTCTTGTTCAAGGCAAGCAGACGGGTGAAATCGGGTTTCTCTGTGTATCCTGCAAAACGGATCATGCAAACCATTCATGCCAATTCTCGAAAGACAGTTCCAGCATCCATTCGTTGAATATGGCCGTTTCCAGTTCTTCATTATTGGCTGGAAGAATAATTTCAGCTCCTGCTCTTTCGCGTAGTTTACGGATCGGTGCGTAGGCTTCGGATATAGAGGCTCCCGAACGATACAAGGCTTCGGCTTTAATCAGATAAAGTTCAGAAACACGGCTGAAGATGACAGGCATGTCATTGGCATCATTCAGCAGCTTTTTCACTGATTTCAAATTATAAGCTACAGCAGAACTGCGACTGTCCATCAAACTGTCTACTTTAGAGAAGATGGCATCGGCGCGAGGATCATCTCCCACCAGTTCCACATACTCATTGGTGGGCCCCCAATAGCCTTGTTTCTTCGTGGGGCTGTTACCATAACATTGCTGGCGGGTGGAAGTGTTGGTTGCATCTTTTTGGTCGAATACACGAGCGAACAGAATCTCTTTGGTTGTTGAAAACTTATCAAAAACGTCACCGTAGTTTGCTTCCGGCAATGGAGCATTTGTATCAATCGCATCATTGACTGCTGCTACCGCTTCTGTGTATTTTCCTGCATACAGCAATACTCTTGCCTTTAATGCCTTGGCTGCTTCTTTAGAAGCTTGTGAAAGCTTTTTCCAATCAGGAGCTTTTTCAATCGCTATTTCCAGTTGATCCAGAATATATTGATAAGAATCGGCTACGGAGCTACGCGCCTTCAAAGCATTGGATACGGATGGAGCTTCATTGCGCATGACCACCCCGTATTCACTGTTCATATCCCAAAATTTGCAGTAACGAACCAAGACGTTGAAGTAGGCCAGAGCACGTAAATAGGCTATTTCACCTAACACTTCGGCTCTACGGTTTCCTGAGAACTCTCCGTCACTCATACGGTTACAGGCTGTTTCCAGGAAGTTGGCATTTTTGATTACAGCGTAATCTGCGTCCCATTCCGTTGCATCACTGAATGATAGGGTAGGCAACATTCGCTCGGAGTAGTAAACGGCATTACCGGCGCTTACAATTTCTTGACGCCACATGGTTCCGGCTTTGAATGAACCACTTACTGTAGGAAATATGACATTGAACCCATTCCCGGGCAAGGAGTAATAGATTCCGTTTAAAGCTAACTCTACAGCAGCGGGTGTTGTGATGGCGCCGTCTAAATCTGCTTCGAATTCGGGCTTTTGGTCCAAGACATCTACCAACTGGCACGAGGAAACGCCCATTGTAAGTAAAGCTAAGAATATATATTTTTTCATTCGATTATACATTTAAATGATTATAAGTTAATTTTTAAACCTGCCGAGAAAGAGCGGAAACCTGGATAAGCCGAGGTTTCATAGTTACCGCCATAATTACTGTTACTGTTTACGGTAGCAGGGTCTGTTCCCGGATAAGAGGTGATCGTGAACAAATTGGTAGCCGAGATAAATAGTTGTCCTTTAATTACTTTGTTTAAAGGTAAATTATAAGTCAGACGCACTTCCTGCAAACGGAAGAAGGAGGCATCAAACAATTCATGATCGGTGAGTCTAGGTACACCGTCACCTATATACAAGGCCGGGTATTTGGCATCTTTGTTGGTGTCAGACCATCTGTCATTCAATCCATAGTCAATCAAACCGGTTAATTGTCCGGGTAGATTCTGCAATGTCTTGTTATAGATCTTCAAGCCACCAATCTGATATCCGAAGTTGGCGAACAAACTAAATTGTTTATAAGATAAATTAGCAGTCAAACCGCCGAACAAATCCGGATCAGGATTACCGATAATAACACGGTCATTGTAGTTGATGATTCCATCCCCGTTCAGGTCTTTGATTTCCAAATGTCCTGGTTTTAAGGAATTCCCATCGTAATAACTTTGTCCCTTTGATTTAGCATAGGCGTTCAATTCATCTATTCTGCCTGGTCTTGTATGATACCGGCATATTCATAACCATGGAAAGCTCCCATTGGATAACCTACAGCCAATACTTGGTCGGCATAGCTGCCTTGAACTACTACATCCATAGCTGATTGTGCTTTACCTTCTTCAACCAGTCTGGTGACTTTATTCTTGTTATGTGACATATTCAAGGTCAAATCCAAACTCCAGTCTTTAGTAGATAATACACGGCCCACCAGGTTTATTTCAATACCGCGGTTGGTCAGTGCTCCGATGTTACGGTTCATCTGCATGGAGCCGCCGGTTGCGCTGGGTGGGAAATCAAATGACCAGATCAAGTCTTTGGTATCTTTGATATAGCCGGAGATAGAACCGGTCAGTCGGTAATCGAACAATGCGAAATCAAGACCTAAATCATATTGGGTCGATTTTTCCCAACGGATGTCGCGGTTACCCACTTGTTTGTGTATAATGGCTGATAGATTGTTATAGCTGGTTGCTTCGTATAAATCACGATTAGAGAAGCTGGTTAAGTTTTGGGTACCGGTAGTACCTACACTGGCACGTAATTTCAAATCATTAATGAATGTCAGGTTTTTCATGAAGTTTTCCTGAGAGATACGCCACGCAATGGCTCCCGAAGGGAAGAAACCATAACGGTTGTTCGAACCAAACATGGATGAACCATCATAACGTCCTGTAAAAGTAAACAGGTAGCGCTCCATTAATTTATAATTGATACGGGCAAATGAAGAGAACAAACCACTTGCATTATATCCGTTGCCCCAAGATGAGATGCTTGCAGCACTTCCCAGATTGGTGTAGATGTCATTATCCGGATAAGTTTGGCCGTTCATGGTGGTGCTACGGCTGATGCCGCGTTCAAAGGAGACACCGGCTACGGCATCCAGTACATGGTTCTTGTTGAACTCATAGTTATAATTCAATGTATTGTCGAATACGGTTTTTGAATATTTATAATGATATTCAGATCCGCTAGCTTCATTTCTAGTACTTAGAAAACTTGGACTAAATGAATTGTTTTCAGTAAATTGTAAATTACCTGATAAGCTGGAACGGAAGTGGAATCCTTTCCAGATATCAACTTCTCCATATACGGTTCCCATGATACGGTAAATATTATTATGGTTCTTCTTATAGGTGTTAGCTACCGGATTGGCACTGCCACTTGATAAATCAAATTCACCATTGTCATTGTATATAGGAAGGTCAGGACGGAAACCTTGTGCACTAAATAGTGAAGTGTTTGCATTATCTTGGTCTGTATAGCTCATATTGGCATTAATACCAAAACGGAGGATAGGCAGCACATTCATTTCTGTAGACACACGTGCGTTATACCGGCTCAGGTCACCTCCTTTGACCATACCTTGCTGATCGAATACTGATAATGAAATAAGGTATTTGGATACTTTACTGCCTCCGCTTACAGTCAAGTCGGCATTATGGCGGATGGCAGTTTGTTTCACTTCGTCAAACCAGTTGGTATTAGCACTACCTAATGCAGTGGAATTAGGCTCAAGAATTTCTAATGCATATTGGTTGGACGGATCATATACCAAGGTTTCTTTAGCGAAGCGGCGTACTGTTTCGCGCCATTCGTCACCATATAAAATACGGAAATTCTTGATCTGGACATCAGTGGTTACATTATAATTGAAGTTGACGGTGGGTTTGGAACCTTCTACTCCTTTTTTGGTGGTAACGATAACTACACCATTTGCAGCACGAGAACCATAGATAGCAGCCGCAGAAGCATCTTTCAGTACGTCCATAGACTGAATGTCATTGGGCGAAATTGCATCCAGCATACTGGGATCTTCTACAGGAACTCCATCGATCACATACAAGGGTTCATTGGAACCGGTCAATGAGGTAGCACCACGCACACGCACGCGGACTGTTTCGCCCGGTACACCGGTATTTTGTGATACCTGTACACCAGCGGCCAAGTTTTGAAGCATGGAAGTTACATTAGGAGTATTTAATTGACTTAATTGTTTTAACCCTACTGAAGCCACAGAACCGGTCAAATCTTTTACAGAAGAAGTACCATAACCTACTACGACCACTTCATCCAGATTGGTTACTTCGCTTTCCATTTTTATATTGAAGACATGTCTGTTACCAATTTTCTCCTTAACCGTCTGCATACCGATAAAGCTGATCATCAGTTCGTCGTTTTTAGTATTTTCGGGATAAGACAACATGAACTGCCCATCCATATTGGCTACAGTACCGAAAGTTGTACCTTGGATGACAATAGAAGCTCCAATGACCGGTTCACCCGTATCATCTTTGATAACTCCGGTAATCGTTCTGCGTTTGGCATTTCTGTCAATCGGTAATATTAACACATAATTGTTTTCTACCAACTCATAACGCATACCTGCCTGGCTACAAATCACTGAAAGTGCTTGCTCCAGAGGTTCTTTGTTTAATGTTAGTTTCAAAGGTACATTGTTTAAAGTTGCATCTTCGTACATGATATTAATGCCGGTTTGCTTTTTGACCATGTTAAGGGCCTCTTTCACACTGATGTTTTCACTTTTGATAGTGACTGTCTTGTCAGCTGATACATTTGCAAACACAGCGTTGAATGTGCAGAATATGCACATTAGCATTACTAAAAACCTCATTTTTGGAGGTTTAGCTACTAAACGCTTCCAAAGCTCGTTTCTTTTCATAAAACTCAAATAACTTATTTAATAATTTAGAATGTTCCTGTTATACAGGGCTTGATTATTGTTTTTTTACTAATATGGTTTCTCCCTTTTTCTCAAACTTGACATCGGATACACGATGAATGATGTCTAGTGCAAAGTCCAAAGGCTTGTTACGGAAAATAACTCCGGTGAATTTCATGGTTTCTAATTCCTTGGATGCTATTTGAATATCTACATTATAGCATCGGGACAGACGGGCTATCAGCAAAGGAAATGGCATTGCGTCAAACTCCATAGCACCCTCAGTCCATGAAATATAGAATTCAGTATCTACTTTGGAAACTTTTGATTGTGCAGAAGAGTAATGTTCGCCTGGTAGTAGATAATATTCACCTGATGGAGCATTTACCTTTAATTTTCCTTCAATTAAGGTTACTGATAATTCTTCATCGGGATAAGCCGAGATATTGAAAGTTGTTCCTAATACATAAATAGCATGGTCGTGTGTTTTTATTATGAAAGGGCGGGCTTCATCGTGTGTTACCTCAAACATGGCCTCTCCTTCCAAAGTGACTTCTCGGGTATCTCCGAATTGAACCGGAAAATCAATATGAGAGTCCGCATTCATTTTTACTTTTGTGCCATCAGCTAATACTATTGCGTACTCCGAACCTTTTGGCACTATAATTTTATTCTGTAATAATTCAGTATCCAGTTTGGGTTTGTGGGGGGAATCACTTTCTTGAGGAAATATGATTTCTCCATTGTTGATATGACTTCCATTGATTTCCCGTTGGTTTTCATAGAGGGGAACTACAGAATGGTTTGCTTGTACCCAGGTGGCTTTAGGAGTTTCTGTGTTTTTGGGAAGAGGGGATTGTTGTGGCTGTTCGTTTTGGGCAATGGCAGGTACTGGCTTCTGGCCATTGAAATATAAAATGGAGGTAATTCCTATTAGTATTGCTATTGCAGCGGCCGAGGAATAAATAGCGATACGGCGATGAATAGTATGGGACCGGTTACAACGGTGTTGAATAGACTTCCATGAGGCTTCTTTATCAAACTGATGTAATAAGTTAAGTTGGTTGTTTACATGGTGGAGTGAAAGTAACTTCACAAAGATTTCTCTATGCGATGCGTCTTCTTCAATCCATAGCTTTAATTCTTCCAATTCCTGCTCGTTAAGCTGATGGGACAGGTATTTTTGAATTAGTGTTTCCGTTTTACTCTTTTGCATAATTGTTGTACAGTTTAACAGAAGTATCACAAATACGCAAAATGGGTGACAAAAATCTGAATAAATTTATAAATTAAATAAGATTAGAATTTCTATCATATTGAAACGACGCAACATTTTTAGTGCGCGTGATAGATGGGTTTTTACTGTATTTACGGAAATATGGAGCTCTTCAGCTACTTCTTTGTACTTTTTATCTTCCAGAACAATTTTGACTAGAACATTGTACTCTTGTTCTGGCAATTTTTTTAATTCAGTCAGTAGCTGGTTTCTTTTTTGCAATAGTTCTTCCTCATCATAAAAGTCATCGATAGGAGAATAAGATTCTTCTTCCATTTCGTCTAAAGAAAAGTAACGTTCTCGCTGCACTTTTGTCAGTGAAGAGAAACGGACGGCATTGAACAACCATGCGTGCAGATTGGAGGAAATGGTGGTATGTGAGTTTTTGTCCCAAAAACTGACAAATAGATTCTGTACAATATCTTCTGAAGTTTCCGTAGAGCCTGTGAATTGTACAGAGTAGAGGCATAAAGGGAGATAATAAGTATCATACAGTAGACGAAAGGCCTTTTCTTTGTTTTCAGCAAAGAGAGCTAGTATCCTTTCGTCTACTTCATTATATCTATTGTATTTTCTTGCATTATTGTTCATGGATGCCTTTTGCGGCACAAAATTAGGAATTTAACCGACACGATATACGACTTTCACCGATTAAAAATGCAAAAAGTACAATGTATTATGAATATTTTCTTTATTTTTCAATTCTGAACCAGTCAGCGTCTGTCCATCCTCCGTCATTGGTTACAATAGCGGGGTGCGTACAGAAGATACCTACCTTGGCTCCTATCCATTTACCTTCTTTTACTTGGAAAGTTTCTCCTAATGGCTGGAATTTCTTGCCGTCCGTACTGTAACTGAGGTTACATTTCACTAATAAGTCGTGACCGCCTTCACTGGCTTTAATCTTGTCTCCTTTTGCAGAAAATTTAGCGCGAAGATAGATTGTGCCGCCTTTTAAGGGAACGGAAGCATTTACTTTTTCAGTAGCCCCCCGATCGGCTTTCAGGCACTCCACTTGTGACAGGACAAGTCCGTTGTCTGTGTTTTCAACAACTAATCCGGCATAATCCATTCCCATTACAACCAGTCCCGTACGTTCACCTTTATATTTTTCTGTCGGCTTGAAAGTAAGCTTGGTGGTGGCAGTAAAATTGGGAGCCGGGGTTTTTTGTAGCATCAGATTAGAAACATTCCATAAACTTTTATAATCTTCGGGAACTGGGTAGGAGTATAGACGTACAAATCCTTCTCCTCCGTTGAAATAAGCCCATTTTTCATTGATGTTAGCCTGCCATTGCCATTGAGGAGACAATGTATAACCATCAAACTCGTCACTTTCTTGCGGGGTACAAATAGGATAGTTCTTACCTACATTAGGCTTTTTATAAGTCAGAACAGGTTCACCACAACCATCGCCGTCTTTATCAACACCTATAACGGGCCAGTCATCAACCCATTTCATAGGTTGCAGGTGGACTAAGCGTCCGTAAGCTCCTACGTCTTGGAAGTGCATGAACCAGTCTTCTCCTGTAGGGGTGTCTACCCAACCGCCTTGATGAGGCCCGTTGACGGGAGAGTTGCCTTGCGCTAATACTGTTTTCCATTCGTATGGACCGTATACGTTTTTTGAGCGAAGTACGACTTGCCATCCTGTAGGAACGCCGCCTGCCGGATGGAAGATGTAATAGTATCCATTACGTTTATAGAATTTGGGCCCTTCACAAGTTTGATGTGCTTCATGACCATCGAAAATGATACGGGATTGTGTGATAGCTTTACTTGCATCAGCACTTAGCTCACAAATTGTAATTACACTTTTCAGTCCGGCCCGGCTTCCTGCATAAGCGTGAACCAGATATACACGACCGTCATCATCCCATAATGGGGTCGTGTCGATGATGCCCTTTCCAGCTTTCACCAAAACTGGCTCGCTCCAGGGACCTTTCGGATCTTTGGCTTTCACCATGAATACTCCTTGGTCCGGGTCACCCCAGAATATATAGAATTCACCGTTATGGTGACGGATACTGGGTGCCCATACACGGTTGCCATGTTCAGGACGGACATCGGTAACAGGGGGCAGTGCGTAGGGTACAGCCGCACCTATGATAGTCCAGTTGACAAGGTCTTTGGAGTGTAATATTTGTAAACCGGGCAGACAGTTGAAACTGGATGAGGTCAAATAATAATCGTTTCCTACACGGCAAATGTCCGGATCGGAGTAATCCGCATACAGGACTGGATTTTTGTAGGTTCCATTGCCTTGATCGGCCACCCAGGCTTGGGATACATAATTCTGTGCGGGAGCAGATAAAAAACAGCTTCCTAGCAGACAGAGAGTGATTAGTCGTTTCATGGTTTTAGATTTTTTATTTAATCGTAATTTTGCAAGGATGTTCCAATTCTTTTCTCCATTGGGGAAGATAATTGAACCAGTCTTTCATATCTTTAAATCCGAAACTTTCTTTTTTTGAGGTGAAAGTAACGTAATAGTGGAAATGCTGTTGCCCCGGTGCTTGTAAGGTATATAAGTAGTTTGATCCGTCTTGTACTTCTTTACCGATATATTTAGGAATGAAAGTTCCCATACCTGTTGTTTCCTTCACATAGCCTATGGTGTCTGTGACAGGCCAGTCGGTTCCCCAGCTTCCAGTCAGTCCTTTATGGTCGCTCATGTGACCTCCTTCTTTCAGAATCTGTACACCTGCTGCAAAGACTTCCTGTTTAAGCGGACGGTCAAACAGGACATCTACCTTCATGTCTCGATGACCGCCATAGATGGTATATCGATTGATCATGTTCAAATCGTTTCCTTGATATTCCCAACCGATGACTTCTGCTTCGACGATGGCACGTACAGGTCCGGAGGCTAGTACACGTTCCGTGCGGTTTACTACTGGTTTTATGTGGGTCGCTTCAGTACCATTCCAACCTTTTAATGCACCTACACCACCACTATTGTAAACACGTAGCGCATCATCTCCGTAGCCGTTGGCACGTTGCGCTTTGGTAGGGTAGAAACAAGTCTCTTTTATTTCCAGTCTTTTATTTACTTTGCTATATGGATCTACCGTCTGTTTTTCGTTGAAATAGATACGATAGGCAACTAATTCACTCTCTATAGCCGGTCCGTGATGGTAAACAAAACTATATACATTCTCGGTTCCTGCCGCTGAAAATCCCGTAATATTGGCGAATTTGTTGTTATGTCCGTAAGCTTTCATTTGGGCATAAGTACGTGCCGGATAGTTTTTTTCACTTTTTTCTGAAGAGAGAATTACACGGAAACTTTTATTGCTTTTGGCTGGCATATCGATAAGGAAAGCCAGTTCGTCAGCACGTGCGTCACCGTTCAGATCGTCTAGTTGGGACGGAATTTCTTTATTACCTTCCCATACAGTGGCGGATTTGATGTTGAAACCTGCTTTCAGGTTATTTAAATCTATCACTACCGGTTCATCGGTCTTATTTTGAGTCCATTCATTACTGACTTCTACGGTCAGTGTCTTTTCGCCTTTTTGTGCAAAAGAGTTGGTAAAACATCCTGCTAATAATGTGAGGACAATAATTGAGCGCTTTTTCATAATGATGTATAGTTTATTATTTTAAGCACGGATCATACGGATTACACAGTGTTAGTATGAAAACCGTGTTTATCCGTGCAATCCGTGCTTTACTATTTTTATAAATTAAGTGGAGAAATGCACTAATGGGTGTAAGAATTAGAAGTTGAGTTCTTCTCCTTGTGCCCCGATTTCAGCATGATTCTTTCCGTCTATCATTACATTGGAAACATTTTGCATCTTCAAGTTCTTTCCACTTTTTAATAACTCTATTTTGATATTTTTCATATTAACTTCGTCGGCTTCGCTTAATATTACACCTTCTTTAGCATTAGATACGATGATATTCTCCATATTGATATTCTTGATTCTCATCTCAGGCAAACCATTGAAGAACACAGCCCTGCCTGCTCCGTTACAGGTTACATCTTTGATAAAGATATTACGGAATATCGGAGTTTCTTCTGTTACAGGAGGGATGGTAGTTTCTGCTTTCTTTTCATCCTGATTAGGGTCTTCACCACGACCTTTTCCACCATAGTATAAATTGAATATTAATGCTTCGTTCGGAATATTAATCATGTTGATATTGCTGATGTAGATATTCTCTACCAATCCGCCACGCCCACGATTACTTTTAAAGCGTAAGCCAACATCTGTACCCATGAAAGTACAATTGTCTACATATATGTTGTTTACGCCTCCTGACATCTCACTACCTACAACAAAACCTCCATGTCCATGTAATACGGTGTTGTTCATAACGATGACATTTTGACAAGGTTCACCGCGTTTGCGCCCTTGTTCGTCCTTTCCTGACTTTATACAGATACCATCATCTCCTGCATCAAATGAGTTGTTGATAATCAATGCTTTATTACATGATTCCAAATCAAGAGCATCTCCGTTTTGTGAGTACCAAGGATTAGAAACTGTAACTTTATTAATTGTAATATTTTCACATGATAGCGGATGTAAGCACCAACTAGGTGAATTTTTGAATGTCGCTCCTTCCAGCAATACCTTATTACATTTGATGAAACTTAGCAATACAGGACGTAACCAATCGCGCATGTAGTCCCAGTCAGAATCGGTAAGTTCTCCACGAGGTACATTGAAGTTGTCTTTTGATAGGATAGCACCTTTCAATGCACCTTCACTGGGATACCAGATTCTTCCGTCGGCATCTACTACACCACCAGAGGCGATCAATTTTTTCCATTGACCTTCAGTCAGTTTATCTTTCTTGGTCGGACGCCATGTGTCTCCATTACCATCAAATACTCCGTGACCTGTAATCGCTATATTTTCAGCATCACGTGCTGAAATAGGAGACTGGCAACGACGGGTTTCCAAACCTTCAAAAGACGTGTTTATAATGGGATATAGTGAATGGTCTGCACTGAATAATACTAATGCATTCTTTTCTGTATATAGATTCACATTGCTCAATAGTTCGATGGGACCGGTCAACCACAAGCCTTCAGGGATAATGACTTTACCACCGCCTTTGGCATTAACCTGTTGGATTGCATCATTAATAGCCTTTGTGTTTAAAGTAATACCGTCTGGTTTGGCACCGAAATCTATGATGTTTACCGAATAGTCTGGGAAAGTAGGTTGTTCAACTTTATCCATCTTGAAAGGGAGACTTGTATAGATGGCGGGATCTATGATATCTTCTACAATAGTCGTAGACGGACAATTATTACATCCGGTCAAAAGGGGGATTAAACATGTGGCAGGAAGTAATAGAATCTTCTTTATTAAAGTAGTCATTGGTATTATATATGTTTAAGATTAATAATTATCTAGTTGATTGTTGCTTTAAGAAGTCTTATCACTCTCCCGTAAAAGACCCTCACGGGCTATTTACGGGAGTAGCAATAATGTTTCATGTTAACCTAATTCTAACCTTAAATAAATATTATGAAAAAACCTCTTAATTCGATGGCAAATATAACTGAAAGAATTGTCCTTTATGTGCACTATTTGATAGAATAAGTGGATTTTTTGTTAAATTCTCATTTAGCTGAAACCTTAAATGGTAAAAATTAGTTTTATAATTGCATTATTTCTTCATTTGTGTGCAAAAAAGCTATGATTAATTTATTTGTTTGTATCTTTGCAAACTAATTTAACAATAAAGAAGGTATGAGTTACAATTTGTTGAAAGGAAAAAGAGGTATTATTTTTGGTGCATTGAACGAACAGTCTATCGCATGGAAAGTTGCTGAAAAGGCTGTAGAAGAAGGTGCGTCCATTACATTGTCCAATACTCCGGTAGCTGTCCGCATGGGAGAAGTTTCTGCTTTAGCTGAGAAACTGAATTGTGAGGTAATTCCAGCAGATGCAACCAGCGTTGAAGATTTGGAGAATGTTTTCAAACGTTCGATGGAAATATTAGGTGGAAAAATAGATTTCGTTCTTCATTCTATCGGTATGTCTCCTAACGTTCGTAAGAAACGTACTTATGATGACCTCGATTATGATATGTTGAGCAAGACTTTGGATATATCTGCCGTTTCGTTCCACAAAATGATTCAAGCTGCTAAAAAGCTGGATGCTATTGCAGAGTATGGTTCAATTCTGGCATTGAGTTATGTTGCTGCGCAACGTACATTCTATGGATATAATGATATGGCGGATGCAAAAGCATTGCTTGAATCTATCGCACGCAGTTTTGGTTACATTTATGGTCGTGAACATCATGTGCGTGTGAATACCATATCTCAGTCGCCGACTATGACTACTGCCGGCTCAGGTGTGAAAGGTATGGATAAACTGTTTGATTTTGCTAACCGTATGTCACCATTAGGCAATGCTTCGGCAGACGAATGTGCAGATTACTGTATTGTAATGTTCTCTGACCTGACTCGCAAAGTGACTATGCAGAATTTATATCACGATGGAGGCTTCTCCAGTGTAGGTATGAGTTTGCGTGCCATGGCAACTTATGAAAAAGGTTTGGACGAATATAAAGACGAAAACGGAAATATCATTTACGGATAAGAAATAGATGATACGCAAAATTATATTCATATTAGTGGGATGTCTTGTTGCTCTTTCCTCCTGTCAATGGGATGGGAAGAGTGGCAATACTGCTGATGTGGATGTAAGAGTTGCCCGTTATGATCGTTTGCAGTATGAGTATGTTACGATGAATAGTTTCTCGGCACTGCAAAAAATGAATACGGACTATCCTCAGGTTACCAAGCTGTTGATAGAAGATGTATTGGCGATAGGTGAGGTGGATGACATGAAGATTAACGACCGGATGTTGGAATATTATTCGGATTCTACCTTATTGACTTTGATGCACGATGCCGAAGAGAAATTTAAGGATCTTAGTTGGGTTGAGGAAAAACTGACTAAAGGTTTCAAACGTTTGAAGAAAGAGGTTCCTGCATTGTTTGTACCTCATTTTTATGCTCAAATAGCTGCGCTGAATCAGTCGGTTGTAGTTGGGGATAGTATTTTGGGCTTTAGTATTGATAAGTATATGGGGGCGGATTATCCTTTATATAAACGCTTCTATTATGACTATCAATGTCGCAGTATGGAGCCTGATCGTATTGTTCCGGATTGTTTTACCTTTTATTTGCTGAGTCAGTATCCTTTGCCATGGCAGCCTGGTCGTACTTTATTAGATATGATTATGCATCGTGGAAAGATAAATTGGATAGTGGCTCATATTTTAGGGTATGAATCTTTTGAGAAAGAGATGGGATATAGTGAGGATGAGGCTGAGTGGTGCAGGAAGAACAAAATAAGTCTGTGGAAGACAATGGTTGAAAATGGTCATTTATATGCTACCGATCCTCTTGTTGTACGTACTTATATACGCAAGGATCCCTTTATTTCTATTATGGGTGAGAAAACTCCTGCAAGCATTGGAGTATGGATGGGGATTTTGCTGATTGATGAATATATGAAAAAGCATCCTGATATGACAATAAAGGATTTGTTGGCTAAAACAGATTATCATCAGATGTTAGCTGAAACAGATTTCAAACCTTGATATTTTGACTGATTAGTAGTATGATGGAAGTTGCTTTGTATCTATTGCCTGTCACATTGGGCGAAACTCCTGTGGAAAATGTGTTACCTGTGTATAATAAAGAGGTCATTCTCGGCATCAAACATTTTATTGTAGAAGATGTACGCTCGGCACGTCGCTTTTTGAAAAAGGTAGATCGTGGGATTGACATAGATGCATTGACTTTTTATCCATTGAACAAACATACTTCTCCTGAAGATATTTCCGGTTATCTGAAACCTTTGTTAGCCGGACAGTCCATGGGAGTTATTTCTGAAGCCGGTTGTCCGGCTGTTGCCGATCCTGGAGCGGATGTGGTTGCTATTGCTCAGCGTAAGAATCTTAAAGTGGTGCCTTTGGTAGGACCTTCCTCTATTATTATGTCTGTTATGGGGTCGGGTTTTAATGGACAAAGTTTTGCTTTTCATGGTTATTTGCCTATTGAGTCTGGTGAGCGTGCAAAACGTATTAAGGTATTGGAGCAGCGTGTTTATGCAGAAGATCAGACGCAGCTTTTTATTGAAACTCCTTATCGTAATAATAAGATGGTGGAAGATATTCTTAAGAATTGCCGTCCGCAAACCAAACTTTGTATTGCTGCCAATATTACGTGTGAAGGAGAATATATCAAGACTAAGACAATAAAGGAGTGGCAGGGGAAATTGCCGGACTTATCGAAGATTCCCTGCATATTCTTGATTTATAAGTAGTGCGATAACAGATATTCATTTAAATTCCTCCCACATTTGTGCCACTATGTTCAGATGATCTACTTCTTCTTTTAGAAAAGAACTATATTGGGCAGAATTCATTTCTATTTCTTCGGGAGTAACAAATTTCCCTCCAGTAAAATGTATCTGTTCTTCGTCATTTAAAGGAAGATATATAGCATGATGGTTTTTTTTACTCCATTGGTTTCTTTTACCAAATGTTTCAGACTGAAGCGTGGCTCCGGTTGTCCGGTAATATGGTTGCTATATTTATTTTCTACTTCTTTGGCATATTTATCCGTATCTGTCTTGCAGGCATAAATGTAGTCTTCCATAGGTATGTCCAACTTGCCGGGTTCTTCACCTTGATAACTGCGGGGGGCAACATAAATCTTTCCATTGCAAATAGGGGCGATACGTAAGAAAGGCATTTTTTTATAAGTTAAACTGATTGTTTTCACAAAAGCATGATTGACAATAATGCAAATGACATATATCAAAGGAGGGATGATGTGGGTCATAGCGTAAAGGGTATTATAAGAAAGTGGACTGAAAAATAAATAAATTATACAGGAAGCAAACAAGTGAATGCCGGATAAAACAGCTATAACCTGTGTGGCCCAACAGTTCAGAATAGATATCTTATAATGAAAGTAGGAGAATAGTTTTGCATAAAAATTGGGGACCATGAGGTAGAGTAGTGAAAAACAGAGTATCAGTATTTCTAACGTAATGGGAACTGTTCGGTCCGGAATAAGCATATCTCCGCTTATACCTTTTATGATGGATGCAATGATTAATGCCAAAGTTCCATGTAGTAATACTAGGTTTGGCTGATAAACAGGAGGTTTGACAAGTCTGTATAGGATATAAATAATGCTAGCCAAACTACAGACATACAAAACAGCTGCATCTTGAAAGAAAATGCAGAAAATCATACATACGATGGTTGGAATTAACCCTGTAGACATGATTAAATTCTTGTATTCCAGTAACGATTTCATTCTCTCTATCTCTATTTATATCTTTATAACAAAAAAGATATAAAGTTGGTTTACTCGTTACCCTTTAAATTTTATATGTTTTTCTGCATGATAGGAGGAACGTACCAAAGGTGCGCTTTCCACTTCTCGGAATCCTTTCTTTAATCCAATTGTTCTATACTGTTTGAATTGATCGGGGGTAATATATTCCGCTACCGGATAATGGCGGTGGGTGGGTTGTAGATATTGGCCAATAGTAAGTATTTTGCAACCTTGTGCCAATAAATCGTCCATGACTTCTTCCACTTCTTCCGGCCGTTCTCCCAAACCTACCATAATACCGGATTTAGCTGTAATACCATTATTGGCTATTTGTTTGATGACCTTTAAACTGGTTGCATAGTTGGCTGCACTTCGTACCAAGGGACTGATGCGGCGTACGGTTTCCATATTGTGTGAAATGATGTCTGGTTTGGCGTCAATGACTAGCTGAATCAGTTCGCTTCTTCCTTGAAAATCAGGAATTAAAACTTCGGACGTGGTTTCCGGATTCAATCGTTTGATTTCTGAAATCGTTTTAGCCCAATGGGCAGCACCCAAATCATTTAGATCATCACGGTCTACAGAAGTAATAACGGCATGGGATAATTTCATGAGTTGAATGGACTCTGCTACATGGGTCGGTTCTTCAGGATCTAACGGAAGAGGTCGTCCGGTCTGTGTGTTGCAAAATTTGCAGGAACGGGTACAAATTTCGCCACCTATCATAAAAGTGGCAGTACCTTTTCCCCAGCATTCTCCCATATTGGGACATCGTCCGCTACTACAAATGGTATGTAGTTTATGAGAATCTACAATATGTTTGGTCTCGGTATATCGAGCGTTTGCCCTATGTTTATTTTAAGCCAGTCTGGTTTTTTAACATGATTCATGATGATATTAGATTTATAATTCACCACAGATTATACCAATGTAAATTGTTCTCATTCGGTTTTTATGTAAAACTGTATAATCTGTATGAATGGTTTTTATTTTAAATTATCAATAAAGAAATTGGCTACGCGAGTCAGTAAATGTCTAGTTGTGTTGCCTCCACTGATTCCATGGTTGCGGTTGGTATAGATTTGCATGTCAAATTGCTTGTCGGCCTGTACCAATGCTTCACTATATTCTGCGTTGTTACGTAAGTGTACATTATCATCTGCTGTGCCGTGGATCAGCAACAATTCACCGTTCAGTTTGTTGGCACGGTTAATAGCAGATGCAGCATTGTAACCTTCCATGTTTTCTTTGGGGGTACGCATGAAGCGCTCTGTATATACCGAATCGTAGAAACGCCAGTCTGTAGGAGCTGCAACAGCGACTCCTGCTTTGAATATCGGTGTTCCTTCACTCATGGACATTAATGTATTGTAACCTCCATAGCTCCATCCCCATATACCGATACGGTTACCATCCACGTAAGGTAGTGTACTTAAGTATTTGGCGGCTTCTACTTGATCTTTCGATTCTTTTACTCCTAAGTTCAAGTAGGTACATTTTTCAAAATCAGAACCCCGGCCACCAGTTCCGCGTCCGTCTACACAAGCCATGATGAAACCTTGACCGGCCATATAAGCTTCGAACATGCCGCCATCTCTACGGGCTCCAATTCCCCATTTGTCTGCAACTTCTTGTGAACCCGGTCCACTGTATTGGTGCATGATAACAGGATATTTTTTGTTTGGATTGAAATTTGCGGGTTTCATTATCCAACCATTCAATTCCACACCGTCATTGGTCTTGAAACTAAATAGTTCTTTACTTGGCATATTCAGACGTGAAACTTGGTGTTTCAATTTGTTATTATCTACTAAGGTTGCCAACTCTTTACCATTATTGTCATTAAGGGTAATGACAGGAGGGGTGTTGATATTAGAGAAAGTATTGATGTAATACTTCATATTGTTACTGAAAATAGCTTTATGAGTTCCTTCCTGCTTGGACAGTTTGGTCTTTTTACCTTTGCCATCCACTTTGTAGATAGCGGTGCGTAGCGGACTGCCTTCATTGCTCTCAAAATAGAATGTGTTGGTAGCTTCATCCCATCCCAGGAAATCTTTCACTTCGAAGTTTCCTTTTGTGAGTTGCTTAACCAGGTTTCCTCCGCTAGTGTAAAGATAGAGATGGTTATAACCGTCTTTTTCACTCATCACTACAAAATTTTTTGGATAGAAAACGATGTTGGAGTATGCTTCTTCTTTAATGTATTGGGGAGCTTCATCACGTACCATCAGTTTACACAATGTACTTCGTGGATTGGCAAAATAGAGGTCGAAACGGTTTTGATGACGGTTCAAAGTCATGATTGCCAACGCATTCTCATCATCCGTAAACTTGATGCGAGGAATATAACCGTCTGCGTCTAGAGGCAAGTCCATCTTGCGGGTTACCTTACTTTTTATATCAAAAGTATGAACGGTTACTTTGGAGTTGTCAATTCCTGGCATAGGGTATTTGTATTCATATTCTCCCGGATAAGTGCTGAATTTCTCTAATGCGGGAACCATACCTTTGTATAGTGGAAAAGAATACATAGGTACTTGACTCTCATCAAAACGGATATAGGCAAGCATCTGGCTGTCTGCACTGAAGTCGAAAGCACGGTTGAAACCGAATTCCTCCTCATATACCCAGTCGGGAATACCATTTAGTACTTCGTTGAATTTGCCGTCTTTGGTTACTTGTGATTCACTGTTGCCAAACAATAATTTTACCAGATAGATGTTATTATCACGTACAAAAGCTATCTGATTGCCATCCGGTGAGAATAAAGGAACCTGTTGTGGGCCGTTTTCTGAGAGCGGTTCCATTTTATTGTTTTTTACGTTGAAAATATAATAATTGGCAGTAAACGAACGACGATAAATCGGTTTGGTATCAGTCTGTATTAGAATCAGTTTCTCATCGGGTGACATGATATAGTCATCAAATGACTTGATGCTACAGTCACGGGCCGTATTTACATCGAAGATGGTACCTGTCTCTTTGCCGGTCTTGAAAGAATACTGCATGATTTTTTTGCCATCAGTACTCATTTGGGTGTAATGTTCTCCATCCAACATCGGTTTGATACCTCTGATTCCTTCGGCACGATACGTTCTGTTTGCTACGTCTTGCAAGCTTACTTGTTGGGCTCCGACTGTCAGCAGGCAGAAGAATAAAATAATAAATATGCTTAATTTTCTCATAATAGATAAATTCTTTAAATGATAATCAAAGACAAAGGTAAAACTTTTGTTTGAAAATACGTATCTTTGTCCCGCAAAATAAGTTCATGAACAGAGAGATGCTTTATAACGACTTATCCGGCTTTTTAGCCATGCACTTTCCTTGCAAAGTGCAGAAGATTTCTATTAATGCCGGATTTACTTGTCCTAACCGTGACGGCTCGGTAGGATACGGAGGTTGCACTTATTGTAATAATCAAACATTTAATCCGGCCTATTGCCATACGGGAAAGTCTGTTACTCAGCAGTTGGAAGAAGGAAAGCGGTTCTTTGTACGTAAATACCCGGAAATGAAATATCTGGCCTATTTTCAGGCTTATACCAATACGTATGGGGAACTGGAAGAGTTGAAAAGAAAATACGAAGAGGCGCTGATGGTAGAGGATGTGGTAGGGCTGGTGATAGGACTCGTCCGGACTGTATGCCGATATCATTACTGGATTATTTGGAAGAGCTTGGTAAACACATTTTTGTATTAGTGGAGTATGGCATTGAAAGTACGGATGATGAAACGTTGCGCAGGATAAACCGGGGACATACTTTTGCCGTTTCTGCAGAGGCTGTTCGGAAGACTGCAGAGAGAGGGATTTTGGTAGGAGGCATATAATCCTTGGTTTGCCCGGAGAAAAAAGAGAAATGTTAATCGGACAGGCCGGAGTACTTTCACAATTACCTCTGACTACTTTAAAGCTGCATCAGTTACAACTTATTAAAGGTACGCGTATGGCGAGTGAATATGTGAAAGATCCTGAAGCTTTCCATCTTTATACAGCTGATGAATATGTTGATTTAGTCATTGATTATATAGAACATCTTCGTCCGGACATCGTACTGGAGCGTTTTGTTTCCCAATCACCCAAAGAATTGTTGATAGCTCCTGATTGGGGATTGAAAAATTATGAATTTACGAATAAGGTGAAAAAGCGGATGAGAGAAAAAGATGCCTGGCAAGGCAAATACTATAAATATTAAAAGAAGGAAACAGATATGGAAATCAAAGGAAAAGTACATTATGTGGGAGTGAATGACCGTAACAAGCTTTGTTTGAGAACTTGTGGCCGTTACCTTACGGTGTGTCTTATAACTCTTATTTGATTGACGACGAGATGGTCGCCTTGGTGGATACAGTAGATGTATGCTATTTTGAGGTTTATTTAAAGAAAATTCGTAGTATTATCGGTGATAAACCTATCAATTATTTGATTATAAATCATATGGAACCAGACCATTCCGGTTCTATTAGTTTGATCAAGCAATATTATCCTAACATTGTGATTGTCGGTAATAAGAAGACTTTCGAAATGATTGAAGGATTTTATGGTGTAGGCGGTGAGCGTTATGTAGTGGGTGAAGGAGATTTTTTAGCTTTGGGACACCACAGACTGCGTTTTTCATTGATTCCAATGGTTCACTGGCCCGAAACGATGGTTACTTTTGATGAAACGGAAGGTATTTTGTTTTCCGGTGACGCTTTCGGTTGTTTTGGTGCATTGAATGGTGGTGTGGTTGATACAAATATTAATACAGATATTTATTGGAATGAAATGGTGCGCTATTATTCTAATATTGTAGGCAAATATGGTGCGCCGGTACAGAAGGCCTTACAGAAATTGCAAAACTTGAAAATAACGACTGTTTGTTCTACTCATGGTCCGGTATGGACGGAAGAAATTCCTCGCGTGGTACGTATTTATGACCGTTTGAGTCGTTATGAGGCTGAAGAAGGGGTTGTAATAGCTTATGGCTCGATGTATGGTAATACAGAAGAAGTGGCAGAAGTTATTGCAGAAGAACTGAGCAAGCAGGGAATTCGTAATATCGTGATGCATAATGTTTCTCATACCAGTCATTCTTTTATTATTGCGGATGTATTCAAATATAAAGGACTGATTGTGGGATGCCCCACTTATAATACTCAGATGTATCCGGAAATGGAAGCTCTGCTGAGCAAGCTGGCTTCTCGCGAGATAAAGGGACGTTATCTGGGATATTTTGGCTCATTTACATGGGCTAGCGCTGCTGTGAAGAAAATTGCAGAGTTTAATGATAAGTTGAAATTTGAGCCTGTCGGAAATCCTGTAGAAATGAAACATAGCATGAAGGCCGAAACTAACACTCAGGCAAAGGAGTTGGCTAAGGCTATGGCTGATCGTTTGAAAGCGGATAGAAAATAAATCTTGTGATAGAACATAAATGACGCAAATGACACATGATTGGTAAGATCAAGCTTGTGACAATTGCGTCATTCGTGTTCTAAAAATTTCTGACGTTAGGCTTGATGTACAGTAAGCTGCGGGAATGGGAAGTTAATTCCTTCTTTATTAAAAGTAGTATAAACAGTCTGATTCATACTGAAAAATACGTTCCAATAATCCGAACTATTCACCCATACGCGGATTTTTATATTTACACTGCTGGCAGCAAGTTCTCCTAATTCAATAAAAGGGGGCGGACTGGTAAGAATACGTTTATCATTGGCAATGATTTCGCGCAATACTTTTTCTACTTTATTATAGTCTTCTCCGTAGTCCACGCCAAAATTCCATTCTATACGGCGGGTGTCCAGTTTACTGTAATTTGTAATGACCCCACTACTCATGGCTCCATTAGGTACATATATCATCTTGTTGTCTGCAGTGATAAGAATAGTATGAAAAATCTGTATTTCTTTTACTGTTCCCGAGGCACCGGTAGAAGCTTCGATAAAGTCCCCCACTTTATAAGGCCTGAACAATAAGATAATCAGCCTCCGGCAAAATTTTGTAAGTTACCAGACAGTGCCATACCGATGGCAACACCGGCAGAAGCGAGAAGTGCGGCGAATCCTGTCAGTTCGATACCTAATTTCCCTATCACAGCAAGAATCAGCATGATGAGCAGTAAGATATTCACCATACTCTTTAGGAATGACTGGATACTCGGGTCCACTTTTCTTTTTTCCAAAATACGTGCAAAAAGTCTGTTCAGCCAATTTATGAGGAACTTTCCGATTATAAAAATAATAAGTGCTCCTAATACTCTTTCTCCTAATTGAATGCCGGAGTCGATCAGTTTCTCTAATGCATTGGTTAATTGAATACTTGTTTCAGATGCTAATAACATGATAAATTTACTTTAATTTGACATTTCTAATATATAAAACAATTCAGATTAAAAATCGTTCAGAATACCTTTGCCTTGGCGTACAATTTCTGCTTCTCCGCTTGTACAGTTCACAATGGTAGAAGGTTCTATGTTTCCGATACCTCCGTCAATAATTAGTTCTACCTCTTTCCCGAATTTTTCTTCTATTAGTTCTGGAGTGGTAATATATTCTATGTCTTCACCATCTTTCAGAGGCAACGTGGTGGTCATGATCGGTGCTTTTAGTATATGGCATATTTCTCTGATGATGTTGTTGTCAGGTACGCGTATACCTACTTCTTTACGGTTCTTGAATATTTTGGGCAGACGGTTTCCCGTATTCAGGATAAAAGTAAACGGTCCGGGAAGATTTCGTTTCATTAGCTTGAATGTGCTGTTATCTACTTTGGCATATTCGCTGATATTGCTTAAGTCGTAACAGATAATGGATAAATTGTTTTACGTGGATCAATGTTTTTCAGTTTGCAGATACGTTCTATTGCACGTTCTTTCAGGCCATGACATCCTATGGCATACATCGTATCGGTAGGGTAAATAATTAACCCGCCCTCTTCCAATATCCGGATTACTTCTTCCAGATCTTTGGGATTATTATTCTTATTATAAAGTCTTAAAAGCATGTTATTTTAATTTTTAGAATTTTTTTCACGCAAGCGTTCCGCAATAGCCCATTGTAGGGTGGCTTCCTCTTCTTTTCCTACTTTCATCAATACGTCTCCGAAATATTCATGGGCCTTTGGATGTTCCGGTTTTAAAGAAACAGCCCGGTCAAAATCTCCCAAAGCTCCTTCTATATTATCTAGTGCTAGTCTGTTTTTTCCTCGATTATAAATAGCTTTGAATAAAGCGGGACTAAGGCGTACTGCTTCATTCAGACAAACTTCGGCTTCGTAATATTCCTTGTCATTATGTAATGTGATACCTTTACGCACCCAAGCGTCCGTATAAGAAGGATTCAATTCAATCGCTTTGTCATAATTGGCAATAGCAGCACGTGAATCATGTGCTTGGATAATACATTCATTTCCCATTAAATAATATTCGCGGGCATATTTTTCAAGATTTTTACGTTGTACATGGAATTGGTCTTTTAGCCGTTTGTTTTCGACCTTCAAATTGTTGATGATTCCCAGTTTCTTACGTATAAATCTTTTAATCAAAGGTTTTTCGATGTCATAACGTGAATGGATGGCAAGAAAGAATTGTTCTAGAAATCTTTCAAAATCACCTTTGTCGAAGTGTTGTACTGCTTCTACATATTGTACATCAGCTTGTGCCTGCTTCAATGCTTTTTCAATGGACTGGCGGTTGTTGAATCGTTGAGAGAACTTTACTATTTCCGGACGGACAAAGATATCTCCACGTGTAATTTGCTTTTTTAGTTGGATGCCGTTTAGTGAAGTACAGCGGCTCAATGCTACGTAGCTTGTCCACCGGCAAACACCCCTCCTGTAAAATCAATAACGACCCTGCTGAAAGTCAATCCTTGGCTTTTGTGTATAGTGATGGCCCATGCCAAACGGATAGGATATTGTATAAATACTCCTAACTCTTCTTCTTCTATTTTTTTTTCTAGTTCATTGTACCTATATCGTATATTGCGCCAACTGTCTTTTTTAACGTCAAATTCCTGCCCGTCTTCTGTGATAACATATAATGTATCCTCTTCGTCTATACCTGAAATGGTGCCAATCGTACCGTTCACCCAACGGCGGTCGTAATCGTTTTTTATAAAAATAATTTGTGCTCCTGGTTTTACTTCCAGTTCCATTTGGGTGGGAAGGCTGCTTTCTGGAAACTCTCCATGTATCTCACCGGTCAGAATCGTTGATTCTCCAGGCAGTTCAGATAATTTCTTTTCATTGATAAAGTCTACGGTATCTCTCCGGGTAGCAAGTGTGATATACATATCACTTTCATTTTCTTCTATTTGAGTGTTGTAACGGGTGTTTAGTAGTTGTAAGTCAGCTGCTCCGGCAGTATTGGTCCGGATATGATCCAATACATTAACAAAAACTTTGTCCGACTGGCGGTATACTTTTGTCAGTTCTATGGATACCAACTCCATTTCCTGAAAGACTCGTGCCGAAAAGAAATAAGGGGTGGGATAGAAGCGGTTGATTATCTCACGTTCGTCATTTTTAATGACTGGTTCAAGCTGAAAAATATCTCCTACCAGCAAAATTTGTTTGCCTCCGAATGGTTCACGCATATTTTGTGAATATACCCGCAATATTTTGTCTATAAAGTCAATAATGTCTGCCCGAACCATGGAAATTTCATCGATGATCACTAATTCTATTTCTTTTATCAGTTTGCGATGGGCGGAAGTATATCTTAGAAAGCTATGTAACTTTCCATCTTTCAAACTGAATTTAGGATCATCCGGCAAAAGTGGATAGAATGGTAATTTAAAAAAACTATGCAGTGTGCTTCCACCGGCATTGATAGCTGCGATACCTGTGGGAGCCAGTACTATATGTTTCTTTTTGGTTACTTCGCAGACATATTTTAGAAAAGTAGATTTACCTGTACCCGCCTTTCCAGTGAGGAATACTGACTGACGTGTATATTGGATAAGATTCAAGGCATCTTGAAACTCTTTATTATGGGTATCTACTTGCATTTGTCCATACGTTTAAAAATGAATGAACAAAGATAGTGGAAATCCCGTAAAAGGGCATAAAAAAGACGGTTAAATAACCGTCCTTTTTTATAGTCCTACAGGGTGTTGCTCTGTATTGGTTCTAATTTACTTTGTTTCGTTCAACATAACGTAACCCCAAATCATAGGATCAGCGTTAGCGATTTTGTGAAAAATGTTTTTTACCTTTTTCATAATGTTATCCTTTCTTTTTTAATTAATACCTAAAAACACTCATAAATAGCAGGCATACCTCCCGGTTAGCCTTCTTTAAACAATCTTTCTTTTTACCTTAGTAGCTACTAAAAAATATCTTTTTATGTTTTACAACACAAAGATAAAGCTTTTGTTCGTTATAATATGTATTTTGCAGCATATTTTTAATCAATATCCCAATTTTATTGATTTAGGTCAACAAAGTAGGAGCTTCTTGTTGCATTTTGGTGAATATTTTGTTCGTTTCTGCCGTATAACATATAAATCAGTTTGCTTACCTCAAGAAATATTGTTTGATTTGTGATATCATAATAATATCAAAATAAATCATTATGGAAACAAAAGAAATGTCTTACAATGAGCTGGTAATCAATGGATTTATGGCTTTGTTCTTTAACTTGGTTATGTTGCCTGCACTAGTATTCCTGAACTTTTTGATTTTTGGACAACGACCTTGGTTATCTATTCCTGTTTTATTTGTGCTGGTATTGTTGTTTGTGCTGATGCTTCCGGGATATTTTTCTCAAGAACCTAATGAGGCACGTGTAATGGTGTTTTTCGGTGAATATAAAGGCACTTTTAAAAACACAGGCTTCTTTTGGGTAAACCCTTTCATGAACAAGAAAAAGTTGTCTCTTCGCGCCCGTAATCTGGATGTGGAGCCGATAAAGGTGAATGATAAGATTGGTAATCCTATTCTGATAGGGCTGGTTTTGGTTTGGAAATTGAAAGATACCTATAAGGCGATGTTTGAGATTGATGCGCAGACGATGGCGGACAGTAAAGGGACTGGGACGGCAAGTGTTAGCGTGGCAGGGCGTATGAATGCTTTTGAAGATTTTGTACGTGTGCAGAGTGATGCGGCTCTTCGCCAGGTGGCCGGACAGTATGCTTACGATGACAATGAGCATGATACTAATGAACTGACCTTGCGTGGCGGAGGTGAAGAAATTAATGACCAGCTGGAACGTCAGCTTAATGAGCGTCTGGCTATGGCCGGTATGGAAATAGTAGAGGCCAGAATCAATTATTTGGCTTATGCCCCAGAGATTGCAGCGGTGATGCTTCGTCGTCAGCAGGCAAGTGCTATTATTACCGCGCGCGAAAAAATAGTGGAAGGGGCTGTTTCTATGGTTAAGATGCTTTGGATAAATTAGCCGAGGATGGAATTGTAGAACTGGATGAAGAAAAGAAAGCCGCTATGGTCAGTAATTTGTTGGTAGTGCTTTGTGCGGACGAGCCAGCACAGCCGGTAATTAATTCCGGAACGTTGAATCATTAATGTAGGAAATGGCAAAGAAAGAGATGATAAAAAGCTTTGTGCTCAGAGTGGACGCAGAAACTATGGAAGCTATCGAGAAATGGGCGGCAGATGAATTCCGTTCTACGAATGGACAGCTTCAATAGATTATAGCGGAAGCTTTGCGCAAGAGTGGCAGAATGAAGAAAAAGAAGACAATAATCAAAAAAGAAGAAACAGAATGATACAGTTATTTTGATTGTTTATACTGTTTTGGGTCTGTAAAAGGGTATCAATATCGATAAAACAAATTATTTTTCTTATTTTCATAGGGTATTTTAATCCTGGGTGATCTTATAAGTAGAAACAGGATTAGTATTTACTTTTTTAATACCTTAATGAATATGAGAGCGCATAAAAAACAATTTATTGAATGGACACTGCTCATTGTTCTTTGGCTGAGTGCCATTCCGGGATGGAGCCAAGAGGAGGTACCGTTTGCTGAAGAGAATACTTATATTACAGTCAGCGGTGTAGTAAAGGACAAACAAAATAGAAGGACTTTAGAGTATGTCAATGTATCTGTTCCGGGCAGCAGTGTGGGGACGGTGACAAATGCGGATGGTGAATTTTCTTTGAAGATAGAAGATGCGGAGATGGTTTTTGCTTTAGAAATTTCACATATCGGTTATCATAACAATAGAGTACGTTTAGATAAAGAACATTTATCGGATTTAAAGATTTACCTTACCCCTCATGCCAATATGTTGAATGAGATTGTGGTTTATGCCCACAACCCTCGTTTTATAGTGGAAGAGGCCATTCGCAAGATTCCTGTCAATTACAGTAATAAAAACAATATGCTTACCGGTTTTTACAGGGAAACTGTTCAGAAAGGGCGTCGTTATATCAATATTTCGGAAGCTATTATTGATGTTTACAAGACTTCTTATGAGGATATGACAACTACTCGAGACCGGGTACAGGTTTTGAAGGGACGTCGGCTGCTTAGTCAGAGAGCCAGTGATACGTTGGGGGTGAAACTGGCTGGCGGTCCTACTTTATCTATCTATGTGGACATTGTGAAAAATCAGGATGCGTTGTTGGATGTGGAAACGTTGAACTATTATGATTTCTTTATGGAAGAACCGGTACAGATAGACAATCGTCAGCAATATGTGATCAGTTTCCGTCCCCGTGTCGTTTTGCCTTATGCCTTGTATTATGGCAAATTGTATATTGATCGTGACAAGTTGTCGTTTACTCGTGCGGAATTTAGCTTGTCTATGGATAATAAAGTCAAGGCGGTACAGGCTATTCTTGCCAAGAAACCTTATGGCTTACGTTTTAAACCACAGGAACTTTCTTTCCTTGTTACCTATAAAGATGTGGATGGGAAAACCTTTCTGAACTATATCCGTAACCGTATTCGGTTTAAGTGTGATTGGAAGCGCAAGCTTTTCTCTACCGGTTATACTGTGCTTTCAGAGATGGTGGCAACGGATAGGGAGGAAAATAATGTGGCGATAATTCCCGGAAAGATGGCTTTTCATCAGAAAGATGCTTTTTATGATAAAGTGGATGAATATTGGAGCGAGGATTTCTGGGGCTCCTATAATATTATTGAACCTACGGAATCATTGGAAAATGCAGTCCATAAGTTAAAGAAACAATCGCGTTAAGGCCTCGGATGAAGTTTGCATGGTTGAAAAGAATTACCAAAAAAGAAGTGGATGCTGAATGATTTGTTAACACTGACCAAAATAAGGGAGGGAGATATAAAGCGTTTGAAGATGTGTTTCGCCGTTATTATTCCCCTCTCTGTTGGTATGCCATGAGTATCACCGGCAGTATGGAGGCTGCGGAGGAAATCGTAGAGGAGTTGTTTTATGGGTTTTGGAGAGATCGGGAGAGGCTGCCGTTGTTCCGTTCTATGAAAAGCTATCTTTATGTTGCGGTGCGCAATCAGTCTTTTCAATATTGCGAGCATCTGGAGGTGAGAAACAAATATCGGGAGTTTGTTCTCTCGCGGAAGGGGCGGACACAGGATAGCAGTCCTCAAGAAGAGATAGAATACCAGGAATTAAGACATTTGATAGATACTACGCTTGCTCGGATGCCGGAACGAAGGTTGCGCATATTCCGGATGCATCGTATGGAAGGTAAAAAGTATGCGGAAATAGCTTCGCAGCTTTCTTTGTCGGTGAAGACTGTAGAGGCTGAGATGACAAAAGCTCTTAAAGCATTAAAAAAAGAAATTGAGAATTATATTATAAGGACATGAGTGAAACAAAAAGAAATAAGGAAAGAGTGGATCGGGCATGGAATAAATTGTATGACCGTTTGGATGCTGACGGACTTTTGTTATCAGGCCGGCAGGATAGGAACGTTTGTCTGCATCCATGTTGTGGAAGTGGGGGGCTGTGGCTGCTATATGGGTCGGAATATGTGTCTTTTTGACTGTTACTTATCGAAAAGTGGGCGAATCGGTAGAAGCCAGGCTTTAATTATGCAGGAGAACACGGAGCAATCTACTTTGGTGACCACACTCGAGGATGGATCTATTGTCTATATGGGTGGGGAAACCTCTTTGCAATATCCTGAACATTTCTCTATGGACAAGCGTGAGGTTAGTTTGCAGGGAAACGCTCTGTTTGATGTGACCGGTAACCGGGAACGTCCTTTTCTGATTGAAACAGAGGAGGTCAGAATTGAGGTCTTGGGAACGATGTTTCATGTGAAGAGTGATGTAGGGAGTACTTTCGAACTGTCCGTACAGCGTGGCAAGGTCAAAGTGGCATTGAAAAATAAAAATCAAGAGATGTATGTCAATGCAGGTGAAGCGGTGACGCTTAAAACACATCAATTGCGTTTCACTGATTATAGGGACGATACCCGGATAGCTCATTATTGGAAAAGTATGCGTTTCAAAGACGAATCTTTGATGAATATCCTTAGAGTTATTAATATGCATTCTTCCGGTTTGCAGCTTAAGACTTCTCCCTCCTTAGGGGAGCGTCGGCTTACGGTTGCATTTTCCGGGGAAGCTCCGGAGTCTATGGCAGAGCTTATCTGTTTGGCTATGAATTTAAAATATACTCGTGAAGGTGATATAGGTGTTTTATCCGAATAAAGTGGGAAGATGAATCATATTCGTACATATCATTATTATTGGCATATCTTCTTTTTCAGTTTGCTGGTTTGCATGGCAGAATTTACGAAAGCGGCGGATAGAGATGTGTTGGAGCGAGTCATTTATCTTGCTAAGAGTAAGGGTACTGTCTATACTTTACTGGGCAAGGTGTCCGAACAGTCTGGTTTTCTTTTTGTTTATGACAGCAAGGTGGTGGACAATGATCGTATGGTGAAGTTGGAGGCAGGACAGCGCACTATTCGTCAGGCTGTTTACGAAATTATCGGTCGGCAGGATATCAGTCTGCGCATTGTGGAGAATCATATTTTGATCAATCAGTTGCAGGTGCAATGTCCGGTTGTTACCACTTCTAAAGATACTTTGGCCTATTTTACTTTAGAGGGCAAATTGCAGGATAATCAGTCAGGGGCTCCCATTGCTTACGGCACGGTAGGGGTAGTCGGTACTTCTATAGGCAGTATTACCAATCAGGATGGCGAATTCCGTTTACGATTGCCCGATTCGTTGAGACAGGGTCGCATCAGGGTTTCTCATGTGGGGTATGTGGGACAGGAGATGGATATGTCTTTATTAGAGGCTCAACACGCGGTGTGGTCTCTGGAACCTCGGGTGATTCCTATTCAAGAAGTGGTGATTCGTGCTGTCAATCCTATACGGTTGTTGCGTGAGATGTTGAAAGCTAAAAAAACAAATTATGCGTCGGTTCCTGTTTATCTCACTACATTTTATAGGGAAGGGGTTCGGTATAAACAAAAATTTCGTAATCTGACAGAGGCTGTTTTTAAAATCTACAAACCTTCTTCTTTGTTGAATCATTCTCAGGATCATGTAAAACTATTAAAGATGAGTCGCATAGTCGATAGTCAGGAACGGGATACACTGATAGCCAAGATGAGTGCGGGAATTGATGCTTGTTTGCAACTGGATATTGTCAAGAACTTGCCGGATTTTCTGTTGCCTGACGGTAAGGGTAATGTGTATTCTTATGCCTCCTGTGATATGACGGTGATAGACAATCGTTTGGTTAATGTGATTTCCTTTCGGCAAAATAAAGGAATAAAAGAACCTCTTTATTGTGGCGAATTATATATTGATGCTGAAAACAATGCGTTGGTTCAGGCACGTCTTGAAATTAATCCTGCTTATGTGAGGCAAGCTACGGATATGTTTATAGAACGAAAGACACGGAAGTGGAAAATAACCGCGCAAGAGGTGGTTTATACCATTTCTTACAGGCAGTGGAATGGCATTTATTACATGAATCATATTCGTGGCGATCTCTATTTTAAAGTGAAACTTAAACGGCAATGGTTCAGTGCTTCTTCCTTGCATACATGGTTTGAAATGGTTACCTGTAAGGTGGATGTAGATAATGTGACCCGTTTCCAGCGTAAAGAACGGATGCCTACACGCACTATATTTTCGGATACACATTTTAAATATGATGCTGACTTTTGGGGAGAGTTTAATGTTATTCCGTGGGAGGAAGTACTGGGTACTGTCATTGAAAAGTTGTCTCCTAAAATAGAACAGATAGAATATTAAAATAAAAGTTGGATACGGAGCATTGTACTTAGCATCTTTTGTCATGATATGTGACATAGAATGTGTTAGCCTGATGTTTGTAAGTTTGTATATTCATCAGTCTTTAGTTTAAAATCGATTCGGCTGTCCGGTCAATATTTTACCCGTGTCAGAAAGCATGCTTTTACACGTATGTCTGCATAGGGCTACACATATTGTATGTGCGGACTTATGCGGATGTATGTGGAATCTCCCATATAACAACTACATTAGGCCTAAAAACAACTATGCAAATCTGATATAGTAATAACAATAGAAGTTGTTAACTAAATCCTAGTACACATCTGTGAAATCATTCACTTCCAAAAGATAACGAGCTTTCTTAAAAGTGTCTTGGTCTTTTTACTGCTGCCGGGGGGGCTATCATATTCCGTGGAGGTATGCACACTTTTTGCGGGAAAAAGGCCCGAGAACGCTCTATTTTACATTAAATTGGAATAGTCTATAAAAAGAAGTATATATAATTGGAAGCAAGCATGTTATACAGAAATATGCTTCAAAACACAGTGAGGGCATGGGTTGTAAGTGAGGGCGATAATTTTTGCTCTAACTACATAAGTTGTTTATAATGAGTTTGTTGTACACAAAGTGAGGGCATGAGGGCATAAAGGTCCGAACTTCCTAATGGGAAAGAATGATGCGTCAAGAAGACTTTCGGAAATTGTCCGAAGAATAAAATGATCCTTTAAGAGCTAAAATCCTTCCCTATGATTTTGCAGGTGAGCCGATGTTTATCCAATATTCATTTTAGTCTATCGCGCGCGATATATAATATGGTGTGTACTTTTTGATATTGCAAAATGGATTATCGAAATAAACATTATAGATAATCTGTAAATAGTTATTTATAAGTATAATCATAAAAAAATAAGAAAAAACATGAGAAGGAAAAGTTTATGGAAAAACCTGATGCTTGCAACAGCACTGACAGTTGTATTGGGGACTGCACCAGTGACGGCGTTTGCAGCAGATGTAGATTCAACAGTGACAGAGGCAGAGCAGACAACACCGCAGGCAGACACAACTGTCAAGGAAGAAGTTGCTGAACCAGAAGTAAAGGCTATTACGGTAGACGTAACAACAAGTTCTACGACATTCGATGGTACTCAGGATATCGTAATCACATACACAGTAAATGGTGTGCAGGATGGTTTTGAACCATATCAGGATATTCCGTGGTTTGATGGGCATCCACAGGATGTTATCGAGGAGAATGTTTCAGATACGGTATACAAATTTACAATTACAAAGGCTGCACAGCAGGCTTGTATAGAGAGAAATAATGCAACTGATGGACAGATATTTGTATTCGATTCTAAGTATTCTACAGGTTCAGTAGATTTCCCAACAGTCACACTGACATACACAACAGGAGATAACGGCGGAGACAACGGAAATAGCAACACAAACAACCAGACAACAGCAAAACCAACAACAACTTCTCCAAAGACAGGAGATGCAACAGCTACACTTCCAGTAGCAGGAACAGGTCTTGCTTCACTTGGAGTTGCTCTGGCTACTGTATTGAGAAAGCGTAAATAATTTCAATAAAATCTTAACGAAGACCTTTACTACAAACATGTGGTGAAGGTTTTCTTCATTTTCTTCAGATTCTGTAATTCCTCAAGATTAGAAATTTCCTTCAGATTCAATTTCGTTTTATTGATATGATTTTAAACTATTATAAATAAAAAGTGGAAAGAAGGTGTTACATGATGTGAAAGACAGGAGACGTAGCCAAGCAGTTGAGAATATCAGAGAATACAGTGAGAGACTATGTCGATCGAGGCTGGCTCGCCTGCACGATTACTCCTACAGGCAGACGTCTTTTCGATGAAGAGGACATTGAAGTATTCAAGAAGAACTATTACAGAAAGAAAGACAGGAGAAAATGAGCAATGAGATATAAAAGAGTCATCCTTTTTTGCGTTTCCCAAAAGAATATGCTATACTAACAAGATATCAGCGACATACTATGGAATAAACAAATTTAGAAAGAGGATATTATGGAAGAAATTATTTTTAGAAGACCGGCACTGGAAGATCAGGAGCTGATCCGTTCTTATTTTGACAAGGCACCAAGTAGAAGCTGTGAGAGGACATTTGTAGATGTGTTTTTGTGGGCTCGCCACTATGATGTGACATTTGCGGTCATAGAGGATACACTGGTGTTCCGTGACGGAGGGGCAGATCCGGGCTTTGCTTATCCCGCAGGGGAAGAGGTTTGTGTGAAAAGAGCGCTGGAATTTTTGATGAAGTATAGTGAAGAACAGGGGTATCCGTTTAAACTGTACAACGTGACAGCGGAGAATTTTGCACAGATAGAAGCGTGGTTTCCGGGTGAGTTTGAATTAGAATATGACAGAGATCAGGCAGATTATGTGTATGAGTCTGAAAAACTGGCGACTCTGGCAGGAAAGAAGCTGCACGGAAAGCGAAATCATATTAACAAATTTCAGAAGCTTTATCCAAACTGGAGCTATGAACCATTGAATGATGAAAATATGGAAGAGTGCTTTCAGATGGCGTTGAAGTGGAGAAACCAGAACGGATGTGAGGAAGATCCGGGCAAAAATGCGGAGATGTGTGTTGCATTAAATGCACTGAGACTTTATAAAGAACTGGATCAGCGAGGCGGAGTGCTTCGTGTGGATGGACAGGTTGTTGCATTTACGATTGGAGAAGAGCTCTGCGAAGATACATTTGTCGTGCATATTGAAAAGGCGTTTGCTGATATTGACGGAGCATATCCGATGATCAATCAGCAGTTCGTACAGCATGAATGTACCGGGTATCAGTATGTGAACCGGGAGGATGATGCCGGTTCAGAAGGCTTGAGAAAAGCAAAATTATCATATCGTCCGGCATTTCTGGTAGAAAAAGGAATCCTGACGAGAAAGAATGCGTAGGTCAGTAAAAGAAAACGGGGTGGTATCATGATTTCAAAGAAAATGGAGCAAATGGTGGCGAACAGTTCAGCAATCCGGGCAATGTTCGAAGAAGGAAACAAAATGGCAGAAAAATACGAGGCGGAGAATGTCTATGATTTCAGCCTCGGAAATCCTAATGTGCCGGCGCCGAAGGCAGTGAAAGAAGCAATCGTTTCCATTCTGGAGTCAGAGGATCCTGTACGTCTGCACGGCTACACAAACAGCAATGCCGGGTATGCGGATGTAAGACAGGCAGTTGCGGATTCGCTTAACGCGCGTTTTGGCACGGGATTTTCAGAACACAATATTACGATGACTGTGGGAGCTGCAGGTGGATTGAATGTCATTTTAAAAGCGCTGTTGAATCCGGGAGATGAGGTGATTACATTTGCTCCGTATTTCGGAGAGTACAGAAGCTACGTCAGTAATTTTGACGGAGTACTGGTAGAGATTTCCCCGGATACAGAGACATTTCAGCCAAGACTGAAAGAATTTGAGGAAAAAATCACGGAAAAGACAAAAGCTGTGATTGTGAATACACCGAACAATCCGACCGGAGTGATCTATTCTGAAGAGACCATACAAAGGATGGCAGCGATTCTGAATGCAAAACAGCAGGAATTTGGAACGGATATCTATCTGATCTCAGATGAGCCGTATCGTGAACTTGCCTATGACAAAACAGAAGTACCGTATCTGACAAAATATTACGACAATACGGTGGTCGGTTATTCATTCAGTAAATCATTGTCTCTTCCGGGAGAGCGGATCGGATATCTGGTAATTCCGGATGAGGCGGCGGACAGTGAAATGCTGATACGGGCAGCGAACGTGGCGACCCGGATCCTCGGATTCGTAAATGCACCGACACTGCAGCAGAAGCTTGTAAAATACTGCCTGGAAGAAAAAACGGACATTTCGTATTATGACAGGAATCGAGAGGTATTGTATCAGGGGCTTCGCAATCTGGGATTTTCGTGTATCAAGCCGGAAGGAGCGTTTTATCTGTTCATGAAGTCTCCGGTTGCAGATGAAAAGCAGTTCTGTGAAGCAGCGAAGAAGTATCATATTCTGATTGTTCCGGGAAGCTCATTTGCCTGCCCGGGATATGTCAGACTGGCATATTGTGTATCTTATGAGACGATCATAAATTCTCTGCCGGAATTTGCAAAGCTGGCAGCAGAGTACAAGGAGGGTAAGGATGAATCAGGCAATTTTAGATAAGATTCGAAAAGTAGAGCCGTATGTGCCCGGAGAACAGCCGAAAGAGCGTGTGATCAAGCTCAATACCAATGAGAATCCGTATCCGCCGGCGCCGGGAGTTGCGAAGGTATTAAAAGAGATGGATGCGGACAGTCTTCGCCTGTATCCGGATCCGGCAGCAGATATCCTGGTGGAAGAACTGTCCAGGTTTTATCGTGTCGGGAAGGAGCAGATTTTTGTAGGCGTTGGCTCAGATGATGTGCTTTCGATGTGCTTTCTGACCTTTTTTAACTCGGACAAACCGATTCTGTTTCCGGATATTACTTATTCTTTTTATAAAGTATGGGCGCAGTTATACAGAATCCCGTATCGCTGCCCGAAGCTGGATGAGCAGTTTTGTCTGGTAAAAGAAGATTACTATGCAGAGAACGGAGGGATTATTTTCCCGAATCCGAATGCACCGACAGCGATTTATGAGGATCTGGATTTCATCGAGGATATTTTGCGTCACAATCCGGACTCTGTAGTGATCGTGGACGAGGCTTACATTGATTTTGCAGGAAAATCTGCGCTGGAGCTGATTGACCGCTATGAGAATCTTTTGGTTGTGCAGACGTTTTCAAAGTCCAGATCCATGGCAGGGATGCGGATCGGATTTGCAATCGGAAATCCGGAGCTGATCGGATATCTAAACGATGCCAAATATTCATTCAACTCCTACACAATGAATCAGGCGGCTCTGCTCTGCGGAGCGCAGAGTGTGAAGGAGGAAACGTATTTTTACGAATGTGTAGACCGGATCGTAGAGACAAGAGAATGGGCAAAACAAGAGCTTGCAGAGCTTGGATTTACATATACAGATTCCAGAGCGAACTTTCTGTTTGTCACACATCCGGAATTTGAGGCATCTGAACTGTTTGAGGCCCTAAAACGGGAGAAAATCTATGTGAGATACTGGAACAGCGAGAGAATCCGTCAGTATTTGAGAATTACAGTAGGCACCAGACAAGAAATGGAGAGTCTGCTGGAATTTTTGAAAAAATATAGTAAGGAAAGAGGAAAAGGTAAAAAAGAATGTTAAAACAGATTTTACAGGGAATGGTAGTTGGAATTGCAAATATCATTCCGGGTGTCAGTGGTGGAACAATGATGGTGGCAATGGGATTATATGATCATCTGATCCATGCAATCACACATTTAAAAAGTGAATTCAAAAAAAGTATGAAACTTCTGATTCCGATCTTTTTAGGAGCCGGAATCGCCATTGTTGTGTTGTCCCGTCTTTTTGAATATTTACTGGAGGTGTATCCGATTCCGACCAATTTTGCGTTTTGCGGTTTGATCGCCGGAAGCCTTCCGTTTATTTTTAAGAAAGTCAAAGGACATTCTGTGACAGTCGGAAAGATCATTCCGTTTTTGATCTTCTTTGGAATCGTGATCACAATGGCACTTTTAGGAGAGACAAATGGTGCTGCCGCGGATGTGAGCTTTGGGGTTGTCAATGTGATCAAATTATTCCTGGTAGGTGTTGTTGCGGCTGCGACAATGGTAGTGCCGGGGGTGAGCGGATCGATGATGCTGATGCTGCTCGGATATTATGATACGATTTTGAAAACGATCAATCAGTTTATCGATGCACTGATCGCATTTGATGTCCAGAAGATCCTGGTGCAGTGTGGAATTCTGATTCCGTTTGGAATCGGCGTTGTGATCGGAATCTTTCTGATTGCAAAGCTGATCGAGTTTATCTTTATGAAAGCGGAAATCCATGCATATTATGCGATCATCGGTCTGATTCTGGCATCTCCGATCGCAATTTTGTTAAAAGTAGACTGGAGCGGACTCTCTGTATTGACGATAGTAGTCGGAATCGTGACATTTTGTCTCGGATGGTTTACAGCAAGTAAGCTTGGCGGAGAATAAAATTAAAAAAGAAAGGGAAGAATGCGCAATTTATTTTGGCATCCTTCCCTTTTTTGTATCCTGATCTTGTAGAAATTCGGTGTATTCGAAAAGCTGTTGTCTGGAATCCGAAGACAGATTCAGATACGCACAGAGCAGACGGTATTCGGAAGAATCCGGCGGAACAGAAATACCGTTGGTTTCAGAGCCTGTGAGCAGATAATCAACCGATACGTGAAAATAGTCTGCAATCTGAAGCAAACGTTCGTAGTCCGGCTGCTTTCCTTTTGTCTCATATCCCGCGATTGTGGAGCGGGTAAGTTTTAAGTGAGAAGCCAGCTGGTTCTGGGTGACATGATTTTGTTCTCTTAATTCTTTTAATGTAGATGAAAACTTCATATGTACCTCCTGAATAATGTGTATTTTAACAGTTTGCTTCCATTTATTGACAAAAAGTGACAAATATCAACAAAATGAATAAAAAAGTGACGAAAAGACACTACTTGACAGAACGGGGAAACACATTGACACCTCCATGGAAAATCCGTATAATGAAATTGAAGAAAAGAAAGGATGACAGAAAGTATGTTTGCAAAAAATGATGAAGAAAAAAGAAATCGTCTTTGGAAGACTGCGATATCAGTATCCACACTGGTTATTATTCTGATCGCAGTATTCTTTGTGATAAAATTATTTACATCGAATCCTCTGGAAGGAACGTGGGTACGGGAGGACAGTGATCTGATGCTGACGATCTCGGGAGAGGATCAGGCGGTTGTGCAGTGGCCGGAGGAGTTTGAATCAGCAGATGTAAAAGTTTCGGTAGAGTGCAGCGTAGATACAGATATGAAAGTGATCACTCTGCATACAGATGCTGCCGAATTGCAGAAAGCAGCAGAGGAGTCCGGTGTAGATACAGCCAAACTGGATACTGCACTGCAGAAGCTGGACGGTACGTATGAATATAATCTGGAGCAGAAAGAACTGACATTGACTGAACGGGAATATGGCAGCCAGATGACATTTACAAAAAAATAAGGAACAGACAAAGACGGTGGATGCGGGGATTTTTAAAAAATTTCTCATCCGCCGTAAATTTAACATTATTTTTGGGAGAACAGGAGGAAAAAATGGAGATGTTGAGAAATCGAACAAAAGAAATACGGATTGGAAATGTATGGATCGGAGGAAGTCATCCGGTAGCGATCCAGTCTATGACAAATACAAAGACAGAGGATGTGGCGGCGACAGTGGAGCAGATTCTCGCTCTGGAGGAAGCGGGATGTGAGATTATCCGCTGCGCAGTGCCTACGATGGAAGCTGCGCTTGCGTTGAAAGAGATCAAAAAGCAGATTCATATTCCACTCGTTGCAGATATTCATTTTGATTACCGGCTTGCCATTGCTGCCATTGAAAACGGGGCGGATAAGATCCGTATCAATCCGGGCAACATCGGTTCCAAAGAGCGTGTGCAGGCAGTAGTCGAGAAGGCGAAAGAGTACAATGTGCCGATCCGAGTGGGCGTCAACAGTGGTTCTCTGGAGAAAAATCTGCTGGAAAAATACGGTGGTGTGACGGCTGAGGGAATCGTGGAGAGTGCGTTGGATAAAGTACGCATGATCGAGGAAATGGGGTATGACAATCTGGTGGTGAGCATCAATCTTCAGATGTTCTGATGTGCGTCAGAGCTCATGAACTGATTGCAGAAAAATGCCAGTATCCTTTGCATGTTGGAATTACAGAGTCCGGAACGGTTTACTCTGGAAATATCAAGTCTTCCGTAGGACTTGGGATCATTCTGCATGAGGGGATCGGAAATACCATCCGGGTCTCTCTGACCGGAGATCCGACAGAAGAAATCCGTACCGCAAAGCTGATCTTAAAAACACTGGGAATGCGAAAAGGCGGGATCGAAGTAGTTTCCTGCCCGACCTGCGGACGTACCAGGATCGATCTGATCGCTCTTGCAAATCAGGTAGAAAAGATGGTGCAGGACATTGATCTGGATATCAAAGTGGCAGTGATGGGATGTGTGGTCAATGGCCCCGGAGAAGCAAAAGAAGCGGATATCGGAATTGCAGGCGGTATCGGAGAAGGGCTTCTCATCAAAAAAGGTGAGATCGTAAGAAAAGTAAAAGAAGAGGAATTGTTAGAAACACTGCGTCAGGAGTTATTAAATTGGAACAGGTAAAGAACGAAAAGACATTTTTGAGGTTTTCCCGACCTTGCGGGCAGATGGAGAATTGAAAATGTTGTTTCAGGATGTGGAAGTGAAAAAGATCACGACCAATTCTACACGAGAATTTTTGCATATTCATATGGTCAGTCATCATCTGATCCCGAAAAAGGTGATCTGGAAAATGGAGCAGAGTATCAAGGAGCAGCTGTTTGGAACGGCATCGGTGGCAATCCAGATCGAAGAGTTTTATGTGTTATCGGAGCTGTATACACTGGAGACGCTGCTTGCAGAATACAAGGAGAGTCTTGTTCTGGAACTGGAAAAGAAAAGTGTACTGGCAGCCAGTATGTTTGAACAGGCAGAGCTGCATTTCGAAGGGGAAAAAATCGTATGTGTAGAGCTTTTAGACAGCATTGTTTCGTAAGGAAAGAAAGAATATATCGTGACGCTTCTGGAAGAGGTACTGAGCCGACAGATTTGGGATGCAGGCGGAAATCCGTGTACTTTACCGGGAGCAGGAGGAAAATCAGAGCCGGGAATATGATGAGCAGCGCATCCAGCAGGAAATCAATGCGATCTTTGAGAGAAGAGCAAGACAAAAGGGAGAGATTTTGCAGAAGCCGATTTCAGAGAGGCAGACGGACTCTGCAAAAGAGAAGAAAACAGCAGATTCCGGCAAGAAGGAGAGTGCAAAATCCGGATTCAAAAAAGGAGAATTCAGAAAGAAAGAGTTCCAGCGTCCGCTTAAGCAGGGGGATGATCCGTCTCTTGTTTATGGTAAGAATTTTGAAGATGAACCTCTGACTCTGGATCAGGTTGTCACAGAGATGGGTGAGATCACTATTCATGGTAAGATCATCAGCTTTGATACAAGGGAGATCCGCAACGAGAAAACGATTCTGATGTTTTCTGTGACAGATTTTACAGACACGATTACAGTTAAGATGTTTGTAAGGAACGATCAGCTGGCGGAGCTTTTGGGAGATATTAAAAAAGGGGTCTTTGTGAAGATCAAAGGGGTGACGACCATTGACAAATTCGATGGGGAGCTGACCATAGGTTCTGTTACCGGAATTAAGAAGATTGGAGACTTTACTGTTTCGAGAGAAGATTTAAGCCCGGTCAAACGGGTGGAGCTTCATTGTCATACAAAAATGAGTGATATGGACGGTGTGTCCGAGGTGAAGAGCATCGTAAAAAGAGCTCATGACTGGGGGCATCCGGCAATCGCGATTACCGATCACGGAGTTGCCCAGTCGTTCCCGGATGCCAATCATTATATCGAGACGCTTGATAAGGATGATCCGTTTAAAGTAATCTACGGAGTGGAAGGATATGTGGTTGATGATCTGACAGAGATTGCGGTCAATGCCGGGGAGCAGACACTGGATGACACATATATTGTGTTCGATATCGAGACGACAGGTTTTTCTGCAATCAAGGATAAGATTATAGAGATCGGGGCAGTGAAGGTAAAAGATGGTGCTATCGTAGAAAAATTCAGTACATTTGTCAATCCAAAACGTCCGATTCCGTTTGAAATTACACAGCTGACCAGTATCACGGATGAGATGGTCTTAGATGCACCGGATATTGAGAGCGTACTGCCTGAGTTTCTGGAATTTGTGGGAGATGGTGTTCTTGTGGCGCACAATGCCGGGTTTGATGTGGGCTTTATCGAGCAGAATTGCAGATATCAGGAGATCGAACCGGATTTTGTCTCAGTAGATACGGTGGCGCTTGCGAGAGTGCTGCTGCCGACCTTATCAAAATACAAGCTGAATATCGTGGCAAAGGCACTGGGAATCTCTCTGGAAAATCATCACCGTGCGGTGGATGATGCAGGAGCAACGGCGGAAATTTTCGTGAAGTTTGTAGAGATGCTCAAAGACAGGAATATCACAACGCTCAAAGAGATGAACCGGTTTGGGGATATGAATGTGAATGCCATCCGGAAGCTGCCAACACACCATATCATCATTCTGGTAAAAAACGATATCGGAAGATTCAATCTGTACCAGCTGATCTCAGCTTCGCATCTGACATATTTTGCGAGAAGACCGAGGATTCCGAAAAGTCTTTTGAATCAGCACAGAGAGGGTCTGATCATAGGAAGTGCCTGTGAGGCCGGTGAGTTGTATCAGGCGATCCTGAACCAGAAATCTCCGCAGGCTGTTGCAAGGCTGGCAGAATTTTATGATTATTATGAAATCCAACCTCTTGGAAACAACCAGTTTATGATCGACAGTGACCGGTATGGAGATATCAATTCCAAAGAGGATTTGCAAAATATCAACCGGGAGATCGTCAGTCTTGGGGAAAAATTCAAAAAGCCTGTCGTGGCGACCTGTGATGTACATTTTCTGGATCCGGAGGACGAAGTGTACCGGAGGATCATCATGGCAGGAAAAGGATTCGGAGATGCGGACACCCAGCCTCCTTTATATCTTCGGACAACGGATGAGATGCTGGAAGAGTTCTCTTATCTTGGTTCCGCGAAAGCCAGGGAGATCGTCATCGACAATCCGAACAGGATCTGCGATATGGTGGAAAAGATCTCTCCGGTCAATCCGAACAAATGCCCTCCGGTCATTGAAAATTCTGAGCAGAATCTAAGAGATATCTGTTACAACAAAGCGCATGAGATTTATGGAGAAAATCTGCCCGAACCGGTGCAGACCAGGCTGGAGAGAGAACTGACATCCATCATTTCCAATGGATATTCGGTGATGTATATCATTGCGCAGAAGCTGGTGTGGAAATCCAATGATGACGGTTATCTGGTAGGTTCCCGAGGTTCTGTAGGATCCTCCTTTGTTGCGACTATGGCGGGAATCACAGAGGTAAATCCTTTGAGTCCGCACTATTATTGCAGTGAGTGTCATTACAGTGACTTTGATTCCGAAGAAGTCCGCGCATTTGCGGGTGGATGCGGGTTTGACATGCCGGATAAAAACTGTCCGAACTGTGGGGCCAAACTGGTAAAAGCCGGATTTGACATTCCATTTGAGACCTTCCTTGGATTTAAAGGAGACAAGGAGCCGGATATCGACCTGAACTTTTCCGGAGACTACCAGGCAAAAGCGCACCGGTATACAGAGGTCATCTTCGGAGAAGGGCATACGTTCAAAGCCGGAACCATTGGTACACTGGCAGATAAGACGGCATTTGGATATGTGAAGAATTATTATGAGGAGCGCGGACATCGGAAGCGGAAATGTGAGATTGACCGGATTTTACAGGGATGTACGGGGATCAGAAGGAGTACGGGACAGCATCCGGGAGGAATCGTGGTATTGCCTCACGGGCATGACATCAATGAGTTTACACCGGTACAGCACCCGGCAAATGATATGACTACGGATATTATTACGACTCATTTTGATTACCATTCCATTGACCACAACCTTTTGAAACTTGACATTCTGGGGCATGATGATCCGACCATGATCCGTACTCTGGAGGAGTATATTACATCTGATGCGCTGGAGAATGAGTACAATGACGAGAATCCGTTTGATGCGACAAAGATTCCGCTGGATGATAAAAAAGTACTTTCTCTGTTTCACGATACCAGTGCATTGGGAATCAAACCTGAGGATATTGACGGCTGTAATCTGGGATGTCTTGGAATCCCGGAATTCGGTACGGATTTCGTAATCCAGATGGTACAGGATGCCAATCCGCAGTCTCTTTCTGATCTGATCCGTATTTCCGGTCTGTCCCACGGAACGAATGTGTGGCTTGGAAATGCACAGGTTCTGATCGAATCGGGAAAGGCAACGATTTCCACTGCAATCTGTACCCGAGACGATATCATGATCTATCTGATCAATCAGGGTGTGGACAGCGCGCTGTCATTTACGATCATGGAGAGTGTGCGAAAAGGAAAAGGACTAAAGCCGGAATGGGAAGAAACCATGAAGGAAAAGGACGTGCCGGACTGGTATATCTGGTCCTGTAAGCAGATCAGCTATATGTTCCCGAAGGCACATGCGGCGGCATATGTTATGATGGCATATCGAATCGCTTATTGTAAGATCAATTATCCGCTGGCTTATTACGGTGCGTATTTTGGGATTCGTGCCAATGCATTTTCGTATGAACTGATGTGTCAGGGAAAGGATAAACTGAATTACTACATGAAAGATTATAAGCGCCGGTCAGATTCTCTGAGCAACAAGGAACAGGATGTACTGAAGGATATGAAGATTGTACAGGAAATGTACGCAAGAGGTTATGAGTTCCTGCCTTTGGATATTTACAAGGCGAAGGCAACAAAATTCCAGATCATTGACGGAAAACTGATGCCTCCCCTCTCCAGTATCGAAGGGATGGGAGAAAAGGCGGCAGAGGCTGTGGAGGAGGCTGCAAAAGACGGACCGTATCTGTCTTTGGATGATTCAGACAGCGAACAAAGGTGAGCAAGACCGTGATCGAATTTATGTCAGACCTGGGGTTGTTTGGAAATCTTCCGCAGAGCAATCAGCTTTCCTTGTTTGACTTTTAGGCAGGATATGGTATAATAGGGCAACTGTTACTTTGCTGCGTCACATGAATAAAGTGGCGTAGCAAAGGGAGAGAATGGAGGAAGATGCGATGTATGATTTGAAGAAATAAGAAAAGAAGATCCGGAAATTGCAGAAGCGATTCAGGCAGAGATGGCAAGACAGAATTCCCATATTGAGCTGATCGCCTCAGAAAACTGGGTGAGCAAAGCAGTGATGGCAGCGATGGGAAGTCCGCTCACGAACAAATATGCGGAAGGGTATCCGGGAAAACGTTATTATGGCGGATGCCAGTGTGTAGATGTGGCAGAGAATCTGGCGATTGAGCGTGCGAAAAAGCTGTTTGGCTGTGAATATGTCAATGTACAGCCGCACTCCGGGGCACAGGCGAATATGGCAGTGCAGTTTGCGATGCTCACTCCGGGAGATAAAGTGATGGGAATGAACCTGGATCATGGTGGTCACCTGACGCATGGATCTCCGGTCAATATGTCCGGAAAATATTTTGAGATCACACCGTATGGTGTCAATGAAGAAGGCGTGATCGATTATGAGGAAGTTCGAAGGATTGCGAAAGAGTGCCGGCCGAAGCTGATCATTGCGGGAGCAAGTGCCTATGCCAGAATCATAGATTTTAAGAAATTCCGTGAGATTGCAGATGAGGTGGGAGCTTATCTGATGGTAGATATGGCTCATATTGCAGGTCTGGTCGCAGCAGGACTTCATCCGAGCCCGATCCCGTATGCACATGTGACGACAACCACCACGCATAAGACACTGCGCGGACCACGAGGCGGCATGATCTTAAGCAGCAATGAGATGAATGAAAAGTTCAATTTTAACAAAGCAATCTTTCCTGGAATTCAGGGAGGTCCGCTGATGCATGTGATTGCAGCAAAAGCAGTGTGCTTCAAAGAAGCCCTAAGTCCGGATTTCGTTGCATATCAGGAGCAGATCCTGAAAAATGCGAAAGCATTGTGCAATGGATTATTAGAGCGAGGTGTGAAGATTGTATCCGGTGGAACGGACAACCATTTGATGCTGGTGGATCTGACTGGAACCAATGTCAGCGGAAAAGAACTGGAAAAGCGTCTGGATCAGGCTCATATCACCTGCAATAAAAATACAATCCCGAATGATCCGCGCTCTCCGTTTGTGACAAGTGGTGTGCGTCTGGGGACTCCGGCAGTTACAAGCAGAGGAATGAAAGAGCAGGAGATGGACCAGATTGCGGAGATGATTGCAATGGTGATCCGGGATGAGAAAAATGTAGAACAGGTAAAAGAAATGGTGCAGAAGCTGACAGAAAAATATCCTCTGTGCTAAAGAAGACGATAAAAAGAATCTGCCTCCGTATCGGGAAGCAGATTCTTTTTATAATCTCGTTTTGTTGTATAACTTTTAAATATTAAATTGGAATTATATAATTAAAAGGTACATCTAAAATCTGATTAAAGCTTTACTACGTTTGTTGCCTGAGGTCCTTTAGCGCCTTCTGTTACTTCGAATTCAACAGCCTGGCCTTCTTCTAAGGATTTGAATCCATCCATTACGAGTCCTGAGTAGTGTACAAATACATCATTTCCTTCGGAATCAGAGATGAATCCATAACCTTTTTGGTTGTTAAACCATTTTACTGTACCTGTCATTGTGTTACCTCCATAAATTTGAAAATAAATAATAAAGTATATCGTATTGCTTATCCAATCAAAAACAATACTTCGTCATTTTAGCATATTTAACAATGAGTGTCAAATGATTTCTTTTGGTATTTGTAAAAGTATACAAAAAATGTCGAAATGTGTAGAAATAAAAGCATTTTCTATAAATCTTGTGCAAAAGAAACTGAAAATGAGAGATTGTATTTACACAGGATTTCTATTAAAATAGAGGAAGCAAAAAGTGATAAAGGAGAAGCCGGAATATGAAAATGTCTACAAGAGGGCAGTATGCACTGGAAATTGCAGTGGATCTTGCGCTGCATCTGATGCCGGATCGTCTGGAAAGTCTGAATGATATCGCAAAGAGGCGAAATCTTTCAGAAAAATATCTGGAGAGGATTATGAAGCTTTTAAAAGAGGCGGGTCTTGTAAAAAGTGTGCGCGGTGCATATGGAGGATATTGCCTGACGAAGGAGCCGGGAGAAATTTCTGTATTGGAAGTGCTTCGTGCTGTGGAAGGTCAGCTGGCACCGGTATCCTGTCTTGTTGAAAATACCGAGTGTGGAATGGAATGCGAAATCTGCTCTACGAAAAGTACCTGGGGTGAGATGTGGGAGCAGATACTGGATACGGCTGCAGAGGTTACAGTTGCAGATATTGCAGAGATCGTAAAGAAAAAAGAGACCTGTTAGAAAGAGTGCCGGAGGGCGGTTTTACTGCCTGACGGTACTCTTTTTGTTTTATGGTTTAAAGCTGTTTTTGGAGTTGCTGTGTTCATCTTTTGGATAAAATAATTTCAAGAAAATATATTAAACATATTGACATGGTAGGAAAAAAGAGGTATAACAATAAAAACATTACTAAATCGATAGGAATTAAAGGAGGAGTGCCATGAAAGTATCGACAAGAGGAAGATATGGACTGCGCGCCCTGGTTGATATGACCATTCATTCGAATAATGCTCCGGTTTCGCTTGTTCAGGTCGCAAACAGACAGAAGATTTCTCTGAATTATCTGGAACAGGTTTTCGGAACATTGAGAAAAGCAGGCATTGTGGTCAGTGTAAAAGGAGCCGGAGGCGGATATAAACTGGCGAGAGATGCAGAGTCCATTACGGTCAAAGAAGTGCTGGAGGCACTGGAAGGAACCTTTTCGATCATAGACCGGATTCCGGGAGAAGAGCAGGATGCAGTTCAGGAGGCGATCGAGAAGCTTGTATGGAGCAGGATTGATGAAACAGTCAATACATTTCTGGAACAGAAAACGTTAAAGATGCTGGCGGATGAATACCGGGAAAAACTGGAACAGAACGCGGGCATGTACTACATTTAAAAACGATGCAATGAATATAGGAGGACAGACATATGGCAGGAATTTATCAGAGTGTAACAGAATTAATCGGAAGAACTCCACTTCTGGAAGTAAAGAATCTGGAGAAAGAACTGAATCTCCAGGCAAGAGTGCTGGTGAAGCTGGAATACTTTAATCCGGCAGGCAGCGTAAAGGATCGGGCAGCGCTTCAGATGATCACAGAGGCAGAGGAAAACGGTACATTAAAACAGGGATCTGCTATCATTGAGCCTACAAGTGGAAATACCGGAATCGGGCTTGCATCGATTGCAGCGTCAAGAGGATACAGAGCAATCTTTGTAATGCCGGAAACGATGAGTATCGAGCGAAGAAAACATTCTGAAGGGATATGGCGCAGAAATTGTGCTCACAGAAGGAGCAAAGGGGATGAAAGGAGCCATTGCAAAAGCAAAAGAGCTGGAGCAGGAGATTGAAAATGCAGTGATCCTGGGGCAGTTCGTAAATACCGCGAATCCAAGAGCACACGAAAAAACAACAGGGCCGGAGATCTGGGAAGATACACAAGGACAGGTGGATCTGTTTGTAGCAGGTGTCGGTACCGGCGGAACGATCACAGGAACCGGTGCTTATTTGAAATCAGTCAATCCGTCCATTGAGATTGTGGCAGTGGAGCCGGCGTCTTCCGCAGTGCTGTCGGGAGAAAATCCGGGACCGCACGGACTGCAGGGAATTGGCGCAGGATTTGTGCCGGATGTACTCAATACTTCTGTTTATGATCGCATCAGTAAAGTGAAAGAGCAGGAGGCGTACAAAGCTTCCCGTCTTCTGGCAGAAAAGGAAGGAGTTCTGGTTGGTATTTCTTCCGGAGCAGCACTGTCAGTTGCACTTTTGGAGGCCGGAAAAGAGGAAAACCGTGGAAAGACAATTGTAGCATTGCTTCCGGATACAGGAGAACGATATCTTTCCACACCGCTTTTTGACTGAAAAATTAGATCAAAATGTTAAAAAAACGTTGGTCAGACAAAGCATATTTATTGCAGAACACAGGTTGAAAAAAAGCGAAAGATAGTATATACTACAAAGAAAAAAGGCAAAAGGAGTTTTAGTGCTATGAAAGAATTTAAATATGTAGTGACAGACGCAGAAGGAATCCACGCAAGACCAGCAGGACTGCTTGTGAAAAAAGCAGGAGAATTTACATCTTCCGTAACAATTGCAAAAGGTGACAAATCTGCAGATGCAAAAAGAATCTTCGGTGTGATGGGACTTGGAGTAAAGACAGGAGAAGAAGTGACAATTACTGCTGATGGTGCAGATGAAGATGCAGCAATCGCAGAACTGGAAGCATTCTTTAAAGAAAACTTATAATTCCCATAAAGTCTGAGGAAAATATTATGATTACAATAACAGGAAAAAGTGTATTTGGTGGAGTGTCCATCGGAAAACTTTCTTTTTATAAAAGAAATCAGAAAGTGATCAAAAGAGAACACGTAGAAAATGTAGAATCAGAGTGTGTAAGATTTCAGGAAGCAAAAGCTGAGGGAATCCGTCAGTTAAAAGAATTGTACGAAAAATCGATTGCCGATGTCGGAGAAGCCAACGCTATGATTTTTGAGATTCATCAGATGATGCTGGAAGACCTGGATTATATTGAGTCTATCGAAAATATCATCCGTTCTCAGAAAGTCAATGCAGAGTTTGCAGTAGCAACGACAGCTGACAATTTTGCGCAGATGTTTGCGGCAATGGATGATGCATATATGCAGGGACGTGCAGCGGACGTAAAGGATGTTTCTGAGCGTGTGCTGGATATCCTCTGCGGAGTCAGCGAGGGAATCAAGCAGACAGACGAGCCTTCGATCATTGCAGCAGATGATCTGGCACCGAGTGAGACGGTACAGCTGGATAAGAGCAAAGTACTTGCATTTGCAACGATGTACGGTTCTTCCAATTCTCATACTGCGATTCTGGCGCGTACCATGAATATCCCGGCTGTTATCGGTCTGGGTGAAAGTCTGAGTCCTCAGTATGACGGAAAGATGGCTGTGATCGACGGATTTACAGGAACATTGTATATTGATCCGGATGAAGAGACACTTTCCAGAATGCAGAAAAAGCGGGAAGAAGATCTTGAGAAAAAGGCACTCTTGGAACAGCTCAAAGGAAAAGAGAACATCACAAAGAGTGGTCAGAAGATCAATGTATATGCAAATATCGGAAATGCATCTGATGTTGGTGCAGTCCTGAAAAATGATGCAGGCGGAATCGGTTTGTTCCGCAGTGAGTTCTTATATCTGGAGAATGAGACATTCCCGACAGAAGAGCAGCAGTTTGCAGTATACAAGCAGGTTGCAGAAAACATGGCAGGGAAAAAAGTGATCATCCGTACACTGGATATCGGAGCTGATAAACAGGTGGATTATTTCGAACTGGACAAAGAAGAGAATCCGGCACTTGGATATCGTGCGATCCGTATTTGTCTGACAAGACCGGAAATCTTTAAGACACAGCTTCGTGCACTTTACAGAGCTGCATTTTACGGAAATATTTCGATCATGTTCCCAATGATCATTTCTGTTTCAGAGATTCATAAGATCAAAGAGATGATCAAAGAAGTGAAAGCAGAGTTGAAAGAACAGGGAATCCCATATAAAGAAGATGTGGAGCTTGGTGTGATGATCGAGACTCCGGCCTCTGTTATGATCAGCCGTGAACTGGCAAAGGAAGTTGACTTCTTCAGTGTGGGAACGAATGACCTGACACAGTACACTCTGGCGATCGACCGTCAGAATTCAAAACTGGACGAGTTCTATGATCCGCATCATCCGGCAGTGCTGGCGATGATCCGCATGGCTGCAGAGAATGCACATGCAGAAGGAAAATGGATCGGCATTTGCGGAGAACTTGGCGCAGATCTGGAATTGACAGAAGAATTCCTGAAGATGGGACTGGATGAACTTTCTGTTTCTCCATCGATGGTTCTTCCGCTGAGAAAGAAAATCCGCGATTGTGAATAATCAGATACAAAAAAGGACATTGTCTGAAAAGACAGTGTTCTTTTTTGTGTTGGTAATTTCTTAAAAAAGAACTTGCAAACATATGTTCTGAATGCTATAATACAAAAAAGAACATATGTTCTGAAAGGGGCGGAAATATGGCGGAGATTATTCAGGAAAAAATGTCAATCTATGAAAAACTTCAGATTCTGACTGATGCGGCAAAGTATGATGTGGCGTGCACCTCCAGCGGCGTAGAAAGGAAAGGTGATGGCACAGGTATAGGCAATTGCAGCAAGGCGGGAATCTGTCACAGCTTTTCTACGGATGGAAGGTGTATTTCACTTCTGAAGATTTTATTTACGAATGAGTGTATTTATGACTGCAAATATTGTGTGAATCGATCTTCCAATGACGTGATCCGTACATCTTTTACGCCGGATGAGATCTGCACATTGACGATGGAATTTTACAGAAGAAATTATATCGAAGGATTGTTCTTAAGTTCTGGAATTTTAAAAAATCCGAACTATACGATGGAGCTGATCTATGCAGCCTTGTATAAGCTGCGTCATGTCTGCAATTTTCAGGGATACATTCATGTAAAGGCAATTCCGGGAGCAGATCCGATTCTGATTCAGAAAGTGGGATTTCTGGCAGACAGGATGAGTGTGAATCTGGAATTGCCGACAGCCGAGAGTTTGAGACTTCTGGCACCACACAAGTCAAGAAAAAATATTCTGGCACCCATGCGGCTGGTCCAGGAGAAGTCCAAAGAGAACAGACAGGAGCTGACGCTGTATAAAAGTGCGCCGCGTTTTGTGCCTGCCGGCCAGAGTACGCAGATGATCATCGGCGCCTCTCCGGAGACAGATTATCAGATCCTGCGTGTGGCAGAGTCACTCTACCAGAAATTTGGATTAAAGCGTGTGTTTTATTCTGCTTTTGTGGCGGTCAATGAAGACAAGGCACTTCCGGCAAGAACATCAGATGGACCGCCGCTTCTTCGGGAACACAGACTATATCAGGCAGACTGGCTGCTGCGGTATTACAAGTTTGAAGCAAATGAGCTGCTGAATGAGAAAAATCCGAATTTTAATATATTCCTGGATCCGAAGTGTAACTGGGCGCTGAATCATCTGGAATATTTTCCTGTCGAAGTGAATCGGGCGTCATATGATGTTTTGCTGCGTGTTCCCGGGATCGGTTACAAATCAGCGGGCAGGATCGTAAAAGCAAGGCGGTTCGGATCTCTTGGATTTGAAGACCTCAGGAAAATGGGAGTGGTATTAAAACGGGCGCTCTATTTTATTACGTGCAGTGGAAAAATGATGTATAAAACGAAAATAGAAGAAGATTATATTACAAGGAATCTTTTGAATACGAAAGAACGTTTGCCGGACAGTGTTGCAGGGATGAATTATCAGCAGTTATCCTTATTTGATGATGTAAATTTTACCGGGAACCAGATCGTGACTATGGTATGACAGGAGAGGGATATGAAAAAGATTTATATTTGCAGAGATGACAGAACCGAGATGCTTTCGGCAATTTATGACGCATGGAAAGAAAACCGCAATAAAGAGGTAGGAATCGGGCTTTTGGGAAAGACACAGCAGCAGCTGTTCTGCGAATATGCAGAAGTTGTATCATCCGAAAAGAAAGCGCAGGCGGTGGAACGCCTGATACGGGATCATATGGGAGAGCAGACTTATGAGGATATTTCTTATGCCCTGTTGTGTGAAGATGCGATGAAAGCAGAGGCGATACTACATGTCATGCAGGCAGCGAGACAGGTAAAGCCAAGTAAAAGGATTATGGATTTTCTGGGCAATCCCTCTGTGGCAAAAGTGTTTGAAATGAAACGCAGAGTTTCGAATGAAGCCCATTATTTTATTGAGTTTGTAAGATTTCGGGAACTGGAAAACGGAGTTTTGTTTTCCGAGATAGAGCCGAAGAACAGGGTGCTGACATGTATCGCAGAGCATTTTGCAGATCGTTTTCCGATGGAAAACTGGGTGATCTATGACAATACGCATCAGGAATTTCTGGTGCATCCGGCCGGAAAGCATTGGGTGCTGGTACAAGGAGAAGTGCCAGAGCGGAATGTGACAGAGCAGATCACGGAAGCCGAGAAGGAGTATGAAAAATTGTGGAAAGGATTTTTTAAAACCATCTCGATCAAGGAACGGGAAAATTTAAAATGCCAGCGAACACATATACCGGTCAAATATCGTAAAAATGTGACAGAATTCCAGTAAAAAACTATTGTATAATAGGAGGACTTAGTTTAACATAAGGATAACAAAGTGGCGTTGATAAGAGAAAGGAAGGAGAGATATGGAGAGAGAGGCAATCGTCTGGCTGGCGCTTTTTGTTATTCTTCTGATTGTAGAACTGTTGACTGTGGGTCTGACCTCCATCTGGTTTGCAGGAGGTGCACTGGCAGCGCTGATTTTAGAGCTGCTGGGAGTTGATTTCATCTGGCAGATCGGGGCGTTTATCCTGGTTTCATTCGTGCTTGTGTATTTTACGAGGCCGTTTGCAGTAAGATATGTCAATGCACATCATGAAAAGACCAACTATGAACAGGCAGTGGGAAAAATTGTCAGAATTACACAAAGAGTAGATGATCTTGCACAGACCGGAAAAGGAATTCTGGACGGAATGGAATGGACCGTGAGGACAGATGGTAAAGAAGTGCTGGAAAAGGACACTCTGGCAAGAGTAATCCGGATTTCCGGCGTAAAATTGATTGTAGAACCGTATAAGGAGGACTAGAGGATGGGATTGATGGTATTAGGAGTTTTATTGGTATTGGTGATATTGATTCTGGCAGCAAATATCCGAATCGTACCACAGGCACATGCGTATATTCTGGAACGTCTGGGTGGATATAAAGAGACGTGGGGTGTTGGAATTCATTTTAAGATCCCGATTCTGGATCGTGTGGCAAAGAGAGTATCACTCAAAGAGCAGGTTGTAGATTTTGAACCGCAGGCCGTGATCACAAAAGATAATGTTACGATGCAGATTGATACGGTGATCTTTTTTCAGATTACAGATCCGAAGCAGTATGCGTATGGAGTGGAGAACCCGATTGCAGCGATTGAAAATCTGACAGCGACTACACTGCGTAATATCATCGGAGATCTGGAACTGGATGAGACTCTGACATCCAGAGAGACGATCAATTCGGAGATGCGCACATCGCTGGATATCGCTACAGACCCGTGGGGAATCAAGGTGAATCGTGTGGAACTGAAAAATATCATGCCTCCGACTGCAATCCAGGATGCGATGGAGAAACAGATGAAGGCAGAACGTGAAAGAAGGGAAGCGATTCTGAAAGCGGAAGGAGAAAAGAAATCTACAATTCTGGTGGCAGAAGGTAAGAAAGAATCTTTGATCCTGGAAGCGGAGGCGGAAAAACAGGCGGCAATCCTGAATGCGGAAGCAGAAAAACAGAAGAGAATCAAAGAGGCGGAAGGACAGGCGGAAGCAATCCGTACCGTTCAGAAAGCAACAGCAGAAGGAATTGAATTTATTAAACAGGCAGGTGCGGATGATGCAGTACTGACTTTAAAGAGTCTTGAAGCGTTTGCCAAAGCAGCAGACGGAAGAGCAACCAAGATTATCATTCCGTCCGAATTACAGGGAATCGCTGGTCTGACCAAGACGATCGCAGAGGTTGCAAGACCGGATAAAGCAGCAGAGTAGAGAACATGAAAGAGGAAACAATCATAAGGATATCTGTCCGCAGCCTTGTAGAATTTATTCTGCGGGAAGGGGACATTGACAACAGAGTGTCCGGCAGTATGGAAAAAGATGCCATGCTGCTGGGCGGTAAAATACACCGCAAAATACAAAGCCGTATGGGAACGAATTACACAGCGGAGGTTCCGCTTAAAATACAGATGCCGTGCGATGGGTTTGTTTTGCAGATAGAAGGGCGCGCCGATGGAGTTTTGAAAGATGACGGAAAGTCTGATCGATGAGATCAAGGGGATTTTGCGAAGTCTGGAACATCTGGAAGCGCCCGTTCCCGTTCATTTGGCTCAGGCAAAATGTTATGCTTATATTTATGCAGTTCAGAATTCTTTGAAGTGCATTGACGTTCAGATGACGTATTGTCAGATGGAAACAGAGGAAATCCGCAGGTTTTGCCAGGAATTTGAATTTCAAGAGCTTCAGACGTGGTTTCAGGATCTGGTGACACAATATGAAAAATGGGCAAAATTTGAAATTGAATGGCGGAATGTACGCAATGATTCGATCCGGCAGATTGAGTTTCCTTTTCCCTATCGAGAAGGACAGCGCGACCTGGTGGCCTCGGTATACCGCACGATCTTGCGAAAGAAAAAGCTGTTTATCCAGGCGCCTACCGGAGTGGGAAAAACAATGGCAACTGTATTTCCGGCAGTGAGGGCAATGGGGGAAGGGCTGGGAGAAAAGATTTTTTATCTGACAGCGAAGACGATTATGAGGACAGTTGCAGAGCAGGCATTTTCCCTGTTGAAAGAAAAGGGGCTGTTGTATAAGACCATTACGCTGACAGCAAAAGAAAAAATCTGTTTTTGTGAGGAGGCAGAGTGCAATCCGGATGCCTGTCCTTATGCAAAAGGACATTTTGACAGAGTGAATGATGCAGTTTTTGATCTGATCACACATTCCGGCGACTGGAGCAGAGAGGTTCTGGAAGAACAGGCGAAAAAGTACATGGTCTGTCCGTTTGAGATGTCTCTGGATGTGTCCAACTGGGCAGATGCAGTGATCTGTGATTACAATTATGTGTTTGATCCGCAGGCTCATATAAAGCGCTTTTTCTCAGAAAGTGGAAAAGGGGAATACCTGTTTCTGATCGATGAGGCGCATAATCTGGTGGAGCGGGGAAGGGAGATGTATAGTGCATCTCTATACAAAGAAGATTTACTGGAAGTAAGAAAACTGGTAAAAGCAGAGGATCCGAAACTGGCAAAGGGTTTGTCAGAATGTAATCAGCAGTTTTTGGAATTAAAGAGAGAGTGTGAGCATTATCAGATTTTAAAAAGTGTATCGCATATTGCGTTAAAGTTGATGAATGTGCTTTCGAAACTGGAAGATTATCTGGAAGAATGCAAGGATGCAGAAAAGAAAAAGCGGGTGCTGGATTTTTATTTTGCAGTGCGCAGTTTTTTAAATATCCATGATATCATGGATGAAAATTATGTGATCTTTTCGGAAATGATGGAAGACGGAAGGTTTCAAATCAAGCTTTTTTGTGTCAATCCGGCGGTGAATCTTCAAAATTATCTGGAACAGGGAAACAGTACGATTTTCTTTTCTGCAACACTGCTTCCGGTTCATTACTATAAAAAGCTGCTTAGTGTTGAGAAAGATGATTATGCAGTGTATGCACATAGTTCTTTTCCGCAGGAAAATAAATTTCTTTTTATTGGAACGGATGTAAGTACCGTTATACAAGAAGGGAGAGAGTACATATCAGAGATTTGCCAGATATATTGCAGTGATGGCAGAACAGAAAAAAGGAAATTATATGGCGTTTTTTCCATCGTACCGTTTTTTGGAAGAGGTACATACGTGCTTTTTGGAGTGTGTTGATCACGAAGTCGACAGTATCTGTCAGGTTTCGTATATGGATGAAGAACAGAGGGAAGAGTTTTTGGAGGAATTTGAACAGGAAAGAGAGAAAAGTCTGGTTGCATTTTGCGTGATGGGCGGAATTTTTTCAGAGGGGATTGATCTGACAGATGACAAGTTGATCGGAGCAGTGATCGCCGGAACAGGGCTTCCTCAGGTGTGTACAGAACGGGAAATTTTAAAGCAGTATTTTAATGCTGCTGACATGGATGGATTTGACTATGCGTATCTGTATCCGGGAATGAACAAAGTTCTGCAGTCTGCCGGGAGGGTGATCCGAACGGAAAGTGACAGAGGTGTGATCCTGTTGTTGGATGACAGATTTCGGGCAATGCGATACCGGGAAGTGTTTCCGAGAGAGTGGCAGCAGTATCAACTGGGAAGTGTGAAAAATCTGGAACAAGAAATACGGACTTTCTGGGAAAGTCCGTAATTGTACATCAGTCAAAAAAACTTAAGAATTCTTTTGCTGCCTTTGAGGTCAGCACCTGTTCATTATAAGCGATGACAAGCTCACGCTCTGGCAGTTCTTCTTCTGTCTGGACAGCAAAGAGATCGCAAGTCTGCTCAGAGAGACAGAAATTTGGAATAAATGCGATTCCGAGTCCGATTCGTGCAAGATCGATCAGAAGATCATTGCTGGTCAGCTCGATTTCAGGAACCAGATCCAGTTGATGCTGCTGGAAGAGGCGGTGCAGATATTCACTGGTGGTACTGTGCTTGTCCAGCATCAGAATTGGATATTTTGACAGTTCCTGATAGGAAAGTTTCTTTCCTTTCAACTCTGCAAAATCCTGGTTGGCAATAAAAACATCATGAAATTTTTTGATCTTTTTGATCGAAGAGACATTGCTTAAGTAGCTGTTTGGGTAGTTGACCACAATGAGATCGACCTGTCCGGATTCCAGTAATTCTACACATTTGATGGATGTCTGGTTGACAACTTTGATGTGGGCATTTGGAAATGCTTCGTGAAATTTCTTTAAATAGGGAACCAGAAAATATCGGCAGATCGTATCACTGGCTCCAATCCGAATCTGTCCACCGGTAGAAGCTGCATCCAGAAGCTGGGATTCCCCGCGCTGGATCAGATGCATGGCAGGTTCGATATGGCGAAGGAGGATTTCTCCTTCCGGTGTGAGCTGGACTTTTTTTGTACTGCGGATAAAAAGCACCTGATCCAGCTTGCGTTCCAGTGTTTTGATAGACTGACTGACAGCAGATTGTGAGATGAAAAGCTGTTTGGAAGCTTCGGAAAAACTCAAAGTAGATGCCACGTGATAGAATACCTTATATAGTTCATAGTTAATATCCATTATTAGACCTCCTAATAAGTGCTCCCTGTATTATAGGGCAAAAATGAATGAATTACAATCTATATTGTGGTAAAATATACAGGAATCGCAGAAGAATGGAAAAAATGACGAAAGCAGAAAAGACTGGGAGGTAAAATGCGTGAAAAAAGTACAATGGTTTTTGGGAATCGTGTTTTCTCTGGCGCTGATTCTGGTGCTGCTGATCAGCAGCTTTCAATTTGCGGCGTATGGAGATTTTGGATTTTACGAAAAAGAATATAAGAAATATGATGTGGTCTCGGATCTTGATATGGAGCTGAAAGATGTGATGTATGTGACCTATGAGATGATGGATTATCTGATCGGTGACAGAGAAAATCTGGATGTGTACACAGTGGTAGAAGGAAAAGAGCAGGACTTTTTTAATGAGCAGGACAAATTGCATATGGCTGATGTGAAAAATTTGTTTCTTGGTGGTCTTATGGTAAGAAGAGTATCAGCGGCGGTGATGCTGCTCTGTCTTTTCGTACTTTGGGTGACAAAGGCGAATTGGAAAAAGATTCTGGCAAGAGGATATCAGATCGGTCTTGGGATCGCCACAGCCGGAGTCGCGTTTCTGGCAGGAGCGCTGATTGTAGATTTTAATACAGCATTTACGGTATTCCATGAGATATTTTTTACCAATGATCTGTGGTTGTTTGATCCCGCTGAGGATTATATGATCCGGATGCTGCCGGAAGGTTTTTTCTATGATATGGCATTGCGCATTGGGGGAATCTTCATTATCAGTATGCTGATCTTTCTGGCAGTCAGTGTGTTTCTCGCCAGACAGGCCAAGAAAGATGAAAATGAAAGAAAAATTAAAAGTACTTATGAGTGAGTTTAATTATATTAATTATACTTATGAGAAAAAATGTGGTAAGATTACGGTAAAAAGAGTTACTTAATGTTTGAAAGAAGTGCAAAGGAGATTGTATATGAGCAACGTAAAGCGCGTATATGTAGAAAAAAAGGCAGAGAATTTGCCGTACAGGCAAAAGAATTGAGACATGAGATCAGAAGTTATCTTGGAATTGAAACTGTGACAGGTGTCAGAGTTCTGATTCGTTATGATGTGGAGAATCTTTCAGAAGATACGTTTGAGAAAGCATGTAATGGGATTTTTGCGGAACCGCCGGTAGATGTACTTTATCTTGAGAGCTTTCCGGTATCTGACAAAGATCATGTATTTTCGGTAGAATATCTGCCGGGACAGTTTGATCAGAGAGCAGATTCTGCTGAACAGTGTGTGCAGTTTATCAAAGAGGACGAGTCTCCTGTAATCAAAACGGCGACAACATATGTCATCGAAGGAAACGTAACAGAGGATGAATTTGCAGCGATCAAGAATCACTGTATCAACCCTGTGGACTCAAGAGAGACAGGAATGGAAAAACCGGAAACGTTAGTGACTGTGTTTGAGGAACCGGAAGATGTGAAAGTATTTGATGGTTTTGAGACAATGCCGGAAGCAGAATTAAAAGCGCTTTATGATTCCCTTGGGCTGGCAATGACATTTAAAGATTTCCAGCATATCCAGAATTATTATCACGGAGAAGAGCATAGAAATCCGACTATGACAGAGATTCGTGTTCTGGATACATACTGGTCTGATCACTGCCGTCACACGACATTCTCTACAGAGTTAAAGGATGTGACATTCGGTGAAGGAGACTATAAAGAGCCGATCGTCAATACATACAAACAGTATTTAAGTGACCACAGTGAGATCTTCAAAGGAAGAGAAGATAAGTTTGTCTGCCTGATGGATCTTGCGCTGATGGCGATGCGTAAGCTGAAAAAAGAAGGAAAGCTTGCAGATCAGGAAGAATCAGATGAAATCAATGCATGCAGTATTGTTGTTCCGATCAAAGTAGATGGAGTGGAAGAAGAGTGGCTGATCAATTTTAAAAATGAGACACACAATCACCCGACAGAGATTGAACCGTTTGGTGGAGCGGCAACCTGCCTTGGCGGTGCAATCCGTGATCCGTTGTCAGGACGTACTTATGTATATCAGGCAATGCGTGTGACAGGAGCTGCAGATCCGACGGTATCTGTAAAAGAGACTTTAAAAGGAAAACTTCCTCAGAAAAAACTGGTGAGAGGAGCTGCTCACGGATACAGTTCTTACGGAAACCAGATCGGTCTGGCGACAGGACTGGTAAAAGAAATCTATCATCCGGATTATGTGGCAAAACGTATGGAGATCGGTGCAGTGCTTGGAGCTGCTCCAAGACGTGCGGTGATCCGTGAGAATTCAGATCCGGGAGATATTATCGTACTGCTCGGCGGACGTACCGGACGTGACGGATGCGGTGGAGCAACAGGTTCTTCCAAAGTACATACAGAAGAATCTATTGAGACTTGTGGCGCAGAGGTTCAGAAAGGAAATCCTCCGACAGAGCGCAAGATTCAGCGCTTATTCCGCAGAGAAGAAGTAAGTAAGCTGATTAAAAAGTGCAACGACTTTGGTGCGGGCGGTGTTTCTGTTGCGATTGGAGAACTTGCAGACGGACTTCGTGTGGATCTGGATAAAGTACCGAAAAAATATGCAGGTCTGGATGGAACAGAGATTGCTATTTCAGAATCTCAGGAGCGAATGGCGGTAGTCGTAGATCCGAAAGATGTGGCAGAATTCATGTCTTATGCAAAGGAAGAAAACTTAGAAGCAGTCGAAGTTGCAGTAGTGACAGAATCTCCGAGACTGGTTTTGGTGTGGAGAGGAAATGAAATTGTCAATATTTCCGAGCGTTCCTTGACACCAATGGAGCACATCAGGAGACAACAGTAGAAGTTGAGATTCCTGCAAAGAAAGACAGTCTGTTCGTAAAAGAAGAAGTGACGGATGTAAAAGAAAAATGGCTGGAGACCTTAAAGGATTTAAATGTATGCTCTCAGAAAGGTCTGGTAGAGATGTTCGACGGCTCCATCGGAGCAGGTTCCGTGTTTATGCCGTACGGTGGCCAGTATCAGATGACAGAGACACAGGCTATGGTTGCAAAAGTTCCGGTTATGAATGGAACAACAGATGCGGTTTCTATGATGAGCTACGGATTTGATCCATATCTGTCAAGCTGGAGTCCGTATCATGGAGCGATTTATGCAGTGGTAGAGTCAGTTGCGAAGATCGTAGCCGCAGGTGGAGATTATAGCAAGATTCGTTTTACATTCCAGGAATATTTCCGTCGTATGACAGAAGATCCGAAGAGATGGAGTCAGCCGTTTGCAGCACTCTTGGGTGCATATGAAGCACAGCTTGGATTCGGGCTTCCGTCTATCGGGGGGAAAGACAGTATGTCTGGAACATTCCAGGATATTGATGTTCCGCCGACTCTTGTATCGTTTGCCGTAGACATGGCAACAGAGGATGAGATTATTACTCCAGAACTGAAAAAGTCAGGAAATAAACTGGTTTGGATGAAGATTGAAAAAGATCAGTATGATCTCCCGGTTTATACACAGCTGATGGATCAGTATGGCAAATTTGCAGCAGATATCCACAGTGGAAAGATTGTTTCCGCATATGCGCTGGATCGTCATGGTGTAATCGCTGCGGCAAGTAAGATGGCATTTGGAAATAAACTGGGTGTGAAGATCGAGCATAATCTGGATGCGGGAGAATTGTTTGCGCCGGCATTTGGAGATATTATTGCAGAAGTTCCGGCAGACAAAGTGGGAGAACTGAGCATTGCATACACGGTGATCGGTGAGGTTCTCGAAGAGCAGAAATTTGTTTATGCGGATACCGAAATTGCTCTGACAGAAGCGGAAGAAGCATGGACAGGCACTCTGGAAAGTGTATTTGCGACAAAATCTTCCGCAGATAATGATGAAGTGGTGGAAGAAAAGCTCTATCATACATCTGATATTTATATCTGCAGTCATAAGATCGGACAGCCGACCGTATTTATTCCGGTATTTCCTGGAACAAACTGTGAGTATGACAGCCGTAAGGCGTTTGAGAGAGCAGGCGCAAATGTGATCACAAAGGTATTCCGTAATATGAATGCAGAGGATATCCGTGATTCTGTTGCCGAGTTTGAAAAGGCAATCGGACAGGCACAGATGATCATGTTCCCGGGTGGATTCAGTGCAGGAGATGAACCGGATGGTTCTGCAAAATTCTTTGCAACTGCATTCCAGAATGCAAAGATCAAAGAAGCAGTAGAAAAACTGTTGAATGAAAGAGATGGACTGGCGCTCGGTATCTGCAACGGATTCCAGGCACTGATCAAACTGGGACTGGTTCCTTATGGTAAGATTGCAGGACAGACAGTGGATTCTCCAACATTGACATATAACACGATTGGACGTCATATTTCAAAGATGGTCTACACAAAAGTTGTGACAAACAAATCACCTTGGCTTGCAGGTGCAGAGCTCGGAGGGGTTTACACAAATCCGGCTTCCCACGGAGAAGGTCGTTTTGTAGCGAGTGAAGAGTGGCTGGATCAGTTATTCGCGAACGGTCAGGTAGCAACACAGTACTGTGATCCTTCAGGAAATATCAGTATGAACGAAGAGTGGAATGTCAATGGCTCCTACCGTGCGATCGAAGGTATCACAAGTCCGGATGGAAGAGTACTTGGAAAGATGGCACATTCCGAACGCCGCGGTGATTCTGTAGCAATCAATATCTACGGAGAGCAGGATCTGAAGATCTTTGAATCAGGTGTGAAATATTTTAAATAAAAGAATGGTTTGATTTGAAAAACAGACTTGTATTTTTGTGACAGTCTGATATAATTTAATTTGTAATTAATAGCAAAGGCTGTTACTGGTAATGCAGGCAAGACCGAGAACAATGAGGAGCATGAGATTATTGCACCTCTTGTCTTGGTCTTTTTTTATGAAAAAAGCAGGATAATACAGATACGGCCGATCTGTAAACAGTGCAAAAAGCAGCCGGAAAAGGAGGTAAATATGGATTATAAAGCAATAGGTAAAAAAATAATAAGTCTGGTTGGCGGGACAGAGAATATCAGGCAACTGACACATTGTGCAACACGCTTGAGGTTTGAGTTTTATAAGAAAGAAAAAGTAGATGTAAAAAGTATAGAAAACATTCCGGGAGTAATTGGAGTTGTAGAAAAAGGAGGGCAATTTCAGGTCATTATAGGAAATGAAGTGCAGACTGCTTTTCGGGCAATTTCTGAGGAAATGAAGCATAGTGAGGAGAATGATGGAAACAGAGAACTGGACCGGGAAGAAAAAACGACGATTGTCAATCGGATCATAAGTGTGATTTCTACTACATTCACACCGGTGATTCCGGCATTGATTGGCGGAGGTATGATAAAGGCAGTACTTTCTATTCTGGTTTTGGCAAAACTGGTAGATCCGTCAGAATCCACTTATAGTATTTTGACATTTATTTCAGATGCACCATTCTATTTTATGCCGGTTCTATTGGCATATGGAGCAGCTATGAAATTTAAGTGCAATCCTATTCTGGCAATCACAATGGCGTGCGCATTACTTCATCCATCCTGGAACGGTATGGTGGAAGCGGGAGAGTCAATTACTTTTTTTGGGATACCAGTAGTATTGGTAAATTACTCATCTTCTGTAGTACCGATCATCCTGAGTGTTTGGATTATGTCTTATGTAGAGCGATTTGCAGAGAAATATTCTCCGTCAGTGATTAAATTTTTCCTGAAGCCGCTGCTCATAATGTTTATTGCGATCCCGATTGCGCTTTTGGGAGTTGGACCATTCGGAAATTTGCTTAATGATATTGTGCAGACAGGAGCAACTGTGTTAAATGAAAAAGTAAGCTGGCTGATTCCCATGCTGATGGGAGCGTTTCAACCATTTTTAACATTAACAGGAACCGCATGGGCAATGACACCGATTGCAACGGGACAGATTTCTTCACTTGGATATGAAGTCGTCAATGGTCCGGGAATGCTGGCTTCGAATATTGCGCAGGGGGGAGCCACTCTTGCCGTAGCCTTTAAAACGAAGAACAAGGAGTTGAAGCAAATGGCGGCATCTTCTGGATTTACAGCAGTGATGGGAATAACAGAGCCTTGTCTTTATGGTGTTTTGTTAAAATTAAAACGTCCTTTGATTGCATCTATGATTGGTGGTGCAGCAGGTGGGATTTATGCAGGTATATCGGGACTTGTGCGTTATGCGTTTGTATCGCCGGGACTTACTGCTATTCCAGCTTTTATTGGAGAGAATCCGTGGAATGTAGTGCATGCATTGATCACAATTGTAATTTCCTTTGTGGTAGGATTTGCGGCGTCATGGCTGCTTGGTTTTCAAGAAAGTACGGAAGTGGAAGGCACTTCAAAAAAAGACGGTGTATCAGGTGAATGGATCAAAGCTCCGGTTACAGGGCGAGCGGCAGAATTGTCAGAGGTGGCAGATGATGTGTTTGCAAAGGAAGTATTGGGGAAAGGTGCAGCTATATTTCCAGAAGAAGGACGTGTGTATGCACCGGATCTTGGAGAATTACAATATTTTTGAGACAGGACATGCCATAGGGATGAAACTGGACAATGGAGCAGAAGTTTTGATTCATGTAGGGATTGATACGGTAAATCTTCAGGGAAAATATTTTACACCAAAAGTAAAAGCAGGAAGCAGAGTAGAAGCGGGCGAGCTTTTGTTAGAGTTTGATTTGCAGGCAATTGCAGAAGAGGGGTATGATACAGTGATCCCGATCATTGTAACGAATACACCAAATTACCGTGATGTAGAGTTGACAACATGTGGGCAGAAAAAAGCGGGAGAGAACCTGCTTGGTTTGGTTTGATTTATATAGAAAACTGTGTAATATTCAAAGAAAGGAAGAAGATCAAATATGATTTATCAAAAATTAAAACCATTTCCGTCAGGATTTTTGTGGGGTGCGTCTACGTCTGCTTATCAGGTAGAAGGCGGAGTGGATGAAGATGGAAAAAGTCCGTCCATCATTGATATGTATGAACATCCGGAAGGAGTTGCCGATTTTTCGGTGGCAAGTGATCATTATCACAGATATAAGGAAGATATTGCCCTATTTGCAGAAATGGGATTAAAAGCATATCGTTTTTCTGTTGCGTGGACCAGGATTTTACCAAATGGTGTAGGGGATGTTAACGAAAAAGGGGTTGCCTATTATAGGGATGTGATTCGTGAATGTAAGAAAAATGGTATTGAGCCAATTATTACGATGTACCATTTTGATTTACCCTATTGTCTGGAGAAAAAAGGGGGATGGTCAAATCGGGAAACTATACATGCTTTTGTGGAATATGCGGAAGTTCTGTTTCAGAATTTTGGGGAAGAAGTAATTTACTGGCTGACAATCAACGAGCAGAACACCATGATTTTGCATCCGGGGGCAATTGGACTTCCTAAAGGGCGAAAACTGCCAACAAAAAAGGAACTTTATCAACAGAATCATCATATGATGTTGGCGCAGGCGAAGGTTATGAAGTTGTTCCATCAAATGGTATCCGGCGGGAAAATTGGTCCGGCGTTGAATTTGACAGCAATGTATCAGGAAAGCAGCCGACCGGAAGATGCGATTGCAGCACATAACTGGGAGGTGTTACGTTGTTGGAATTTTGCGGATGTTCCGGTATTTGGAAGTTATCATCCTTTGGCGTGGGAATATATGAAGGACAGAGGAATTGCACCTGAGTTGCAACCAGGAGATATAGAATGCCTTAAAGATGCGAAACCAGATTTTATTGCGATGAATTATTATTCTACAGCCACGATCGCAGCAAGCAGAGGTGATGCATCGGATGTGGCAGCCAGGGCAGGTGATCAGCAGATTATGTTGGGAGAACCGGGGGTATATCGTCCGGGGGAAAATCCGTATGTGGGAAAAACACAGTACGGATGGGTTGTAGATCCGGTTGGTTTTAGGTATACTTTAAGAAAAGTATATGAGAGATACCATCTTCCGATTTTAGTGACAGAAAACGGAATTGGAGCACCGGATATTCTGGAAGCTGATGGAAAAATACATGATGCGTACAGGATTCAGTTTATTCGGGAGCATTTACAGCAGATGCGTCTTGCGATCACAGATGGAGTACAGATATTGGGATATTGTCCATGGGCGGCTATTGATGTGGTAAGTACACATCAGGGATATCGTAAACGGTATGGATTTATTTATGTGGATCGGGAAGAGTTTGATTTGAAAGAATTGAAACGTTTTCGAAAAGATAGTTTTTACTGGTATGCAAATGTGATTTTAGAAAACGGACAGAATTTATAAAATAAAAAGCTGAGGGTATAGGCGATGATCATAAAGAAAGTACTGAATAATAATCTTCTTTTAGTGGAGAGTGAGAATGGGAAGGAGCAGATCGCAATGGGGAAGGGACTGCGGTTTTCTTATAAAGTAGGAGAACGTCTCCGTGAAACAGATGTGGAAAAAATCTATATGCTGAAAGATGAAAAAAATACACAGGATTATATAAGGCTGCTTCAGGATGTGCCTGCAAGTTATGCAGAAGTAATCCAAGATGCAGTACAGATGGTAACGTGTAAAATGGCTTCCAGATTAAATGAGCAAATTTTTGTGACGTTGTCTGATCATCTGATCTATGCTCTGGAGAGGTATAAAAAAGGAATCGTTTTACAAAACAGGATGCTTTGGGAAATTCAGAAATTTTATCCGAAAGAGTATCTGTTGGGGAGTGAGGTTCTTTCTTATCTTAATCAGGAGTTAAATGTCAATCTTCCTGAGGAGGAAGCTGGGAATATTGCATTTCACATAGTAAATGCGCAGATTGATGCGACAGAGAATAAAATAGGAATGCAGAACGGAATGCTTATGGTAAAAATGCTGAAAGATTTGTTTCAGATTGTTCAACTGTATTATCAGTGGGAAATTGATGAAGAAAGTATCAATTACTCCAGGTTCGTAATCCATATGCAATTTTTTTTGCAACGGCTTTTGGAAGATAAGATGTTAGAGAATGCGGATGCATGGATTTATCATTCAGTAGTACAGCAGGAGAAAAAGGCTGCAGGATGTGTGGAGCAAATTCGAAAATATACGGAATTTGCTCCAGAAAGAAATTAACAAGAAGAGGAAAGGGTTTAATTTGATTGTACATATTTCCAGAATTAAACAAAAGCAATAAAAA
>ENA-OQJX01000020-OQJX01000020.1-human-gut-metagenome-genome-assembly--contig:-NODE-20-length-94515-cov-2.832733_pt1 | contig 94515 bp, 103 predicted proteins | sample MGYA00242615_ERZ504782 | MGnify/ENA primary metagenome ERZ504782 (study PRJEB26092, sample SAMD00036354) | human gut metagenome | host: Homo sapiens | study: EMG produced TPA metagenomics assembly of... | reverse complement strand
CGTTCAGCCCGGCTACCACCGCTAATCTCGCCCGTCTTCTCGTCACGGACTACCAGTCACGTTCCTTTTCGTCTTTTTTCTTTGCCATCTAAAAATGTTTTAATGGGTTATTTATGAAAGAAATTATGGATACGAGCCTTGTAGAAGGCTATATCTTCTTTTTTGAAGTCCTTGACATGGTTGGAAAGGAACTCCAGCACGTCCTCCTCGCTGTAATAGGTCTTCTTGCCCAGTGTCTTGTAGGGCAATGCGCCGACGCTGCGGTAGCGTTGAAGCGTGCGCTTGCTTATCTGGAGCAGCATACACAAGTCCTGATTGTCGAAAAGGCGGATGCTTTCCGTGAGGGCAGGCTGTCGTTCCTCCGCCTTCATCGCCAGCAGAAGTTCGTCCTGACGGTCGAGCCGTTCCATCAGCTTCTGCATCCAGCCCTCGAAGATGTTCCGTGTGAGCAGTTCCATGACTTATGTCCTCCTTCCTTTTGGTTTGCCGCCCGTGCGCAGCGTGTGGTTGCGTTTCAATTCCTGCGGTGTCGCCGCGTCCTCGTTGACGGCACATGCTTCAAGCAGGCGGTCTATTTCAGACTGTCGGTAGCGGCATTTGCCGCGAAGCACGACATAGCCGATGCGTTGCTCGCTGCGCATACGCTGGAGGGTGCGGTACTCACGTTAAGCAGGTGCGCTGCCTCGCGTGTGGTGAGCAACCTGTCGGGCGATGCCGCTTTCTTGTCGCCGGAGGCGGCACGGACGTGTGCCGCAATCTCCGCTATCTGTTCCGTCAATGACCGGAAGGCGGAACTTTCCATCGTTATCACTTTCATATTCAGTCCTTTCTTTTTGTTTCTGCGGCAAAATTCGGCAATAAACAAAGGGGGCTTTAACAACTCACTACGTGACTCACGTAAGATTTTTACGGAAGATGGCTCCGTAACCCGGTCAAATGGCGCAACAGGCAGCCTTTCAGCGGAAAACGGCACGTGTACGGGGCTGCATCGTTACCTTTGCGGGCAAACCGGTAATTGCATGAATATGGAAATAGTATCTATTGAGAAAAAGACCTTCGAGATGATGGTGGCGGCGTTCGGCGCACTTTCGGAGAAGGTCTCCGCCCTGAGGCGCAAAAGCGACACGGGGCGCATGGAAAGATGGCTCACGGGCGAGGAGGTCTGCGGGCAGTTGAGAATAAGCCACGCACGTTGCAGACGCTGCGTGACAGGCGGCTTATCGGCTACTCGCAGATAAACCGCAGGTTCTATTACAAGCCGGAGGAGGTGAAGCGGCTGATACCGCTTGTCGGCACGCTCTATCCGCATGGCAGATGATTTGATTTATTCACCCACTGAATCCGAAGTTATGATGAACGAGACCAACGATGTTTTTACGATGGAAGACGAGCCGATAGCCTCTGTGATGCAGGATATGCGCAAAGGCTCTAAATGGCTGTCCGCATTTCTGGAAAGTTACCGTCCTCCGCTGGACGGGGAGCGTTACCTGACGGACGGCGAGGTGGCGGAACTGCTCCGTGTGAGCCGACGCACCTTGCAGGAATACCGCAACAACCGCGTGTTGCCTTTTATCCTTTTGGGAGGGAAGGTGCTTTACCCGGAAACGGGGCTGCGCGAGGTGCTGGAAGCGAACTACCGCAAGCCGCTGGAGTGAGGCGGTTGCATGAAAAAGTAAACGGGCGACACCTTTTGTGGTGCTGCCCGTTTACTTGTCTTATGGGGAATCTGTTTTTAACAGTACCCGACCTTTCCGTTCTGAATGAACATCACGTATGCCTGCCGGTTATCTTTTGAGAGTGCCTTTCCCACCAGCATGTGCGGAACAGGTGGGTGTTGTAGGTGTTCAGCCGGAAAGCGACCGGGATGATGATTTCAAGCGCGTACACGTCCGCGTACAGCCCGTTTTCAAGCTGCATGTAGCGACACAACTCGTAGTCGTTAAGCACGTCCGACTTGCGGACTGCTTTGATGGCAGCGTTCACTGCCGGGACGGTCGTATGGAACAGTCCGGCGATTTCGGTGGCGGTCATCCACACTTCGTTACCGGTTACGCTGACCGCCTTGTCCTCTATGATGATTATGTCACGCTTCATGGCTTCTCTTTTTTAGATGGTACAACCTGCAAATTCCTCAATGCCGTTCAACCTTGCCGCAAGGATCTCCATGTCTTGATTGAGTTTTTCTTTGGTTATCTTCGCGTAAATCTGCGTTGTCTTTATGCTCTTGTGTCCGAGCATAGAACTGACCGTTTCGATGGGTACGCCGTTGGAGAGAAATACCGTTGTGGCCGCCGTGTGGCGGCTCTGATGCCACGTGATATGCTTGGTGATGCCGCAACGCTTGGCGACGGCACGGATACCGGCAAGGCACGTGTTGTAATGCGGGACGGGAAATATCCTGCCGTTCTCGCACAGTCCACGGTATTTGCCGATTATGCGGTTGGCGATGTCAAGCAGGCGGATGTTGGACACCACGCCCGTTTTCTGGCGGTTGATGTTTATCCACTCGTGTTCATCGAAATAGGTGCGGATATTCTCTTCCGTGAGGTTGCGCATATCCGAGAATGACAATCCGGTGAAAGCGCAGAACAGGTAGAGGTCACGGTACAGTTCCTGTTTGGCGTTTTTCAGTTTGCCCTCCATCAGCAGGCGGATTTCCTCTTTGGTAAGGAAACTGCGTGTCGTTTCCTCCTTCTTGATTTCATACTCGCGGAACGGGTCGCGCGTCAGCCACTCGTTGTTGATGGCGATGAATACCATCGTCCGTAGCGGGCAGACGTACAACCAGACGGTATTGGTGCAACAGTGCTTGTCCGTGCGCAGGAACATCTCGAAGTCGGAGATGAAAGCCGGGGTAAGCTCTTTCAGGGCGATGTCCTTCACATGGTAGCGGATGTCGAGGAACTCTTGCAGGTGCTTGTAAACGATACGGTACTTTTCCAGTGTGCCTTTGGCTTTCATGCCTGCCTCCACCTGTTTCTCATAGTCCTCGTTGTGCTGGCGGAACACCTGCATCAGCGTGTGATAGCGGTGTTCCAGTCCGAGAAAGGCGTTTTTCACCTTTTCCGCCGTGACGAAGTTGTCACGCTCCATGATTTCCTGATAGTGTCTGTTGATGCGTACCCGCATTTTGTCAAGCATACGGTTCGCTTCGAGTGCCGCCGTGCTTCTGCCCGTGACACGTCCCCCTTTGGTGTCCCACAGTTTCGGATCGACAGTCAGCTTGCAGCTGAACTGCGTCTGGCTGCCGTCCACCGTGATGCGTCCCATGACGGGAACTGTCCCGTCTTTTTTCACTACCTGACGCTTGAGATAGTAGATTACTGAAAATGTACTCTTCATCGTCCTTAATTTTTTTGGTTTCAAAATTAGTTGGTGAAGAGTCCGGTGTCGGTACGCAAAACGGGGAGGAACGGCGCAATCTTTTTCCGTAAGCAAATTTTTCGCGTGAGTTGTCGGTAACTCACTATTCCTTAGCGTCTTGTTTCGTCATCCGTACCCGTTTGTCGCATTTTCGGGCATGGTTACGAACAAGTAACGTTGCGGCGTCAGGATTTGGCTTTGGCAGGGATTGTAATGGCTTCACGAATTTTCGCCACTTCAACTAAAACCCTTGTAACTCAATTCTATCACTATATCTTTCCGCATTTCACTTTTTTGTAGTAACTTTGCAAAGATAATATTAAAATTTCCACATGAAACTTCTTTGGCTTGATTTAAATAGTTCGTACGCTCATTCTTCGTTGGCATTACCTGCCTTACATGCCCAAATAGCAAATAATACAGACATTGAATGGTGTACCGTCTCCGCTACGATCAATGAAAACACTGGCAGTGTCGTCAATCAAATCTACCGCCATCAACCGGATATCATTGCAGCTACCAATTGGCTATTCAATCATGAGCAACTCCTGCACATTGTTTCACGCGCAAAAGCATTACTACCTCACTGCTGTGTTATACTCGGAGGTCCCGAATTTTTAGGAGATAATGAAGCTTTCTTATATAAGAACAAATTTGTAAGCGGAGTGTTTCGCGGAGAAGGCGAAGAAGTATTTCCATTATGGTTAAAAGTGTGGAATCAGCCAAGAAAGGAATGGAAATCAATCACAGGACTTTGTTACCTGAATGAATCAGGAGAATATCAGGACAACGGACTTGCCCGTGTCATGAACTTTTCTGAATTGGTTCCTCCTGAAAAAAGCCGTTTCTTCAATTGGAGCAAACCATTTGTGCAGTTAGAAACTACCCGGGGATGTTTTAACACCTGTGCTTTTTGTGTCAGTGGAGGTGAAAAGCCGGTTCGTACCTTATCTCTCGAAGCAATCAAAGAACGTCTCGACGTGATACACGAACACGGAATCAAAAACGTGCGAGTACTGGATCGTACTTTCAATTACAATAATAAACGGGCAAAAGAGCTATTAAACTTATTCCGCGAATACCCGGACATCTGTTTCCATCTGGAAATTCATCCGGCACTACTTTCCGATGAACTCAAACAGGAATTAGCCACTCTGCCTAAAGGTCTGCTGCACCTGGAAGCCGGTATCCAAAGCCTTCGGGAAAACGTGCTTGAACAAAGTCGAAGAATAGGAAAACTCTCCGATGCTTTGGCCGGACTCCACTATCTATGTTCACTTGAAAACATGGAAACTCATGCCGACTTGATAGCCGGGCTCCCACTCTACCATCTATCAGAGATTTTCGACGACGTCCGTACCTTAACCGAGTATGGCGCAGGAGAAATCCAACTGGAATCTCTGAAATTACTTCCGGGCACCGAAATGCGAAGAAGAGCGGATGAATTAGGTATACAGTATTCTCCACTTCCTCCATACGAAGTACTTCAAACCCGTGAAATCACGTAGATGAGTTACAAACAGCCCATTATCTGTCACGCCTGTTAGACGGTTTCTATAACACTCCTACCTGGCGAAATATCACCCGTATACTAATTTTGGAGAACCCCCATTTCATACATGACCTACTCGACCATCTGGTCCGGACAGATGTCATCGACACTCCTCTTAGCTTGGAAAGAAGAGGATTAATCCTTTATGATTTCTGCAAGAATCATTATCCCGACTACCTGACACAAGTCAGTATTGCATGGATAGAAGCAGGTATGTCATTAAAAAAAGCTCCGGCAGAAAAAGTAAGAACCAAAAGACAGTTACCTCCTGAAAGTTGGGAAGTAGTATACGGTGCATACCGTGAAAATCTACGACTATGTTTCCTCCCTGTCGATGAAGAAGGACATGGCTACTGGTTTGGCTTTGAATCGGAAATTCAGAAGATACAACCGGTTTTCAAAGCTAGAAAATTATCATAAACAAAAGAAAAGTATTCCCATATTATGTGAAATAATTACTATTCACTAATCGTTCAAAGCAGCATATCCTGTTTTTCACCGTCCATACAATAAACTTTACTAGCACAGTGTATGGACATTCGGAAATATCAATTGAATATTCTTTGTTTATTATTGTTCCCCTTATCCGCAACAGGGCAAGAATGGAGCAAACAGGACTCATTGAGACTTCAGCAAATGTTGGAATCCGATCAGGAAATCAAGAAAAACAGAAAGCTTATCGAAAAAATAGAGCAAAAAATGATACTCTCGAAAACCATTTGTAGATTTTGATCCCACACTACCCACTTTAAAATCTTCCACAATCTTTTCGAGACCTTCTATTCACACATACAAGATGTTCCAAAAGCCAGGTTCCACCTTTTTACCCACTTATTCCTGGTTAAGAATAAACAAGAACCTTATCCTGCATAGTAAAAGCGACTTTGCAGAAAATTCCAATCATTTCCATATCCAAAGCCAAATGGAATATAAATTATCCTCCAGATGGTCTCTCGACATATATGGTTCACAAAACCTCGATACCCGAAGATACCGAGGGCTCCCCTCCGAAGTGGAACCAACCAAATTAGGAAGTAATGTCGTTTTCAAAATAAATAAAAACTGGAAAATCAAAACAGGGATGCAATACCAATATAATGCTATACGAAAAAGATGGGAATGGATACCTCAAGTTAGCGTTTCATACGAATGGTAAATCCTATTGATAATTGAGGATCGAAAAGTTTTAGAAAGCAAGAAAGCATATTTTCCATTTATTCTCGTACCTTTGTCATACGATTAAATATGCTATCATAATGAAGAACTTTATCAAGGGATTCCGGTTTACCCCCTCTAATTATCCGGCAGAAGTAGAAGCAAAAATACAGAAATACAGAAAACAAGGTTACAAACTTCCACCGCGTAAAGTACTCCGTACCCCCGAACAACTGGAAGGTATCCGGGAAAGTGCCAAAATCAATACTGCACTGTTAGACTATATTTCAGAAAATATTCGCGAAGGAATGTCTACTGAAGAGATTGATGTATTAGTATATGATTTCACCACCAGCACGGTGCTATCCCTGCCCCACTCAACTACGAAGGATTTCCTAAAAGTGTATGCACAAGCATTAACGACGTGGTTTGTCACGGTATTCCCAACAAAAATGAGATTCTAAAAAGCGGAGACATTATCAATGTGGACGTTTCTACCATTTACAAAGGATATTTCTCCGATGCATCCCGTATGTTTATGATTGGCGATGTCAATCCTGACATGCAAAGATTAGTACAGGTCACCAAAGAGTGCATGGAAATAGGTATTGCCGCCGCACAACCCTGGAAACAACTGGGTGATGTAGGCGCCGCCATCCAGGAACATGCAGAAAAGAACGGTTTCAGCGTAGTTCGTGATCTCTGCGGACATGGCGTAGGTATGCAATTCCATGAAGAACCGGACGTAGAACATTTCGGCCGACGGGGTACGGGCATGATGATCGTACCGGGAATGACCTTCACCATCGAACCCATGATTAACATGGGAACCTACGAAGTCTTTATAGATGATGCCGACGGATGGACTGTCTGCACCGACGATGGACTACCTTCCGCCCAATGGGAAAACATGATTCTGATTACTGAAACCGGAAACGAAATTCTTACTTATTAATGGAATTAATTTTACTTATCGTTGTTGCCGCATTAGTGATAGTCTTACTAATACTGTCACTTACAAAAGGTAATAATCAAACGCAAGCGGAACAACTGCAAACAGCTTTGCGCCAACAAATGCAGGAGAATCGCGAAGAACTGAATCGCAGCATCCGGGAACTCCGCTTGGAGATGACTCAAACGCTGAATCAGAATATGCAGCAATTGCAAGATGCATTGCACAAAAATATGTTGACTAACGGAGAGCTGCAGCGTCATAAATTCGATATGATGGCCCGTCAACAGGAATCATTGATTAAATCGACCGAAAAGAGGTTGGATGACATGAGGACAATGGTGGAAGAAAAATTGCAAAAGACATTGAACGAACGCATTGGCCAATCATTTGAAATTGTCCGCTCACAACTTGAGAATGTGCAGAAAGGACTAGGCGAAATGAAATCTCTGGCTCAAGACGTAGGCGGATTAAAGAAGGTGTTGAGCAATGTAAAAATGCGTGGTACATTCGGCGAAGTTCAGTTAGGAGCATTATTAGAGCAGATGATGAGTCCGGAACAATACGACGCTAATGTAAAAACCAAGAAAAGCGGAACCGAATTCGTTGAGTTTGCAATCAAACTTCCGGGAAAGGATGATGCGAACAGCACCGTCTATCTGCCTATCGACGCTAAATTTCCCAAAGATGTGTACGAACAATATTATGATGCTTTTGAAGCAGGAGATACTGCATTGATAGAATCGTCCGGCAAGCAATTGGAAACAACCATCAAAAAAATGGCAAAAGACATTCACGACAAATATGTAGATCCTCCTTTTACCACAGACTTCGCCATTATGTTTCTGCCTTTTGAAAGCATTTATGCCGAAGTAATCCGAAGAACAAGCCTGGTAGAAACTCTGCAAAAAGATTACAAAATAGTTGTCACAGGACCTACTACACTAGGGGCTATCCTAAATAGCCTGCAAATGGGATTCCGCACGTTAGCTATTCAAAAGCGAACGGGAGAGGTTTGGACGGTATTAGGAGCTGTAAAAACAGAATTCAGCAAATTCGGAGGACTACTCGAAAAAGTACAGAAAAACCTTCAAAATGCCGGCGACCAACTAGAAGAAGTAATGGGTAAGCGGACTCGCGCTATCGAACGAAAACTCCGCCAAGTTGAACAATTGCCACATGAAGAAAGCATGAAAATTCTTCCGATAGATGATGGAGACGATGAATCGACAGATTAAAGCGAAATCCGAAGTACGACATATCCCAGTAAGCCGGAAAGTACGGTTCCGGTCAATACACCAAATTTGGCCTGATTCAATAATACAGGATAGTCTACCCCAAAAGAAAGATTAGCGATAAAGAGTGATACAGTAAAGCCAATACCTCCCAACAATGCAACTCCGGAAAGATTCTTCCAGGTCATCCCTAAAGGCATGGGAGTCAATCTTATTTTTATAGCCAGCCAGGTAAAGAAATATATTCCAATAAATTTTCCCAGTAACAGACCGGCAGCAACAGCAATACTGACAGCTCCCACTAATTCGCCTCCCCCACTAAACACAACGCCGGCATTGACAAATGCAAAAAGAGGAAGAATCAAATAATTGACTGTTCCATGCAAATTATCTTCTAATGACTGCAACGGACTAATTACACGGTCGGAAGCCGATTCGACCTCTTTCAACTTGGCTATTTGCTCATTAGTCAGCACAATGCTTTCAGATTGCATTGCCGGAAAACCGGCAATGGTATGACGAATTTTTTCGATGTACTTCCCTACATTCAGACGAGGTTTAGCGGGAATAACAAAAGCAAGAATAACTCCCGAAATAGTGCTATGAATACCGGATTGCAAAAATAAATACCAGATAATCACTCCAATCACCAAGAAGAATACCTTATTTGTCGTTCCATACTTTCCTATAAAATAAAGTAAAATATAAAAAAGTATAGCTACCAAAAGATAACCATAGGCAACATGTGAACTATAAAAAAGAGCGATCACCAAAATTCCCCCGATATCATCGACTACCGCAAAAGCAGTCAAAAAAATCTTCAAACTCAACGGCACACGGCTACCTAATAAGCTCAACACCCCCAATGAAAAAGCAATATCCGTAGCCATAGGAATGGCGAGTCCATGTCCGCCTTCACTACCCGGAACACAAATAAGCGAATAGATCATCACAGGCAACAACATCCCACCACAAGCGGCAATGAAAGGCAACACCGCCTTACGGAAAGAGGAAAGCTCACCTACCAATAGCTCACGTTTGATTTCCAGTCCAACCAATAAAAAGAAAATCGTCATCAAACCATCATTGATAAACTCAATCATTCGCAGATTTTCCCCACCATGCGAAAGCAAATTAAAATTTCCTATCTGTAAATGAAGTTCATGCGACAAAAATTCCTGATATACCGGAGCCACAGAAGAGTTCGCAATAATGGCTGCCGAGATAGCAGCCAGGAATAAAAGAATACTCGCCGTGATATTCATAGACGAGAAGTTCCGCATAGTCCGCAAAATAGTCATAACGAAATGTTTTTATAATATTAGTTTTGCAATATACAGAATTTTCTAATTAGTATAACTCCTTAAAGCAAGATTTTTGACCCAAAGTACAAAAATTCCTGTCAAAATCAGATTCAGTACCAAGGTAAGAACAGAAATTACCAACGCCGGACCACCCAAGTTATAGCCCAATGCAATGAAAATGATTCCGCTCCTACCTCACCACGGGTAAACATACCGATGGAAAGAGCCAGTCGCTCGCTTAACTTCCGGTCACGGTAAAAGAACATCGGGCAAAGCTTTCCTATATTCGACAATAAAGAGACAATCACCACATGAAACAGAATCATTCCCCACGACATCATCTCCTGCGAACCGGTGACGGAATAAGCACCTGCATGAGTCTCCGCAAAGTTCACACCAATAAAATGCGGCATACTCATCCCCACCAGGAACATGAAGAAAAATGAAATTCCGGTAGAAACCTTTCGTTCCACGGGCGTATCATGTTCCTTATGTTTCATAATCATACCCAGCACAAATGCAGGCAGCAGGACTTCAATATGAATACTTCCCTCCTCCCCATACAATTCCTTACTACCGAGATAAAGAATTTGAGTAGCCAAAAATATGATTATTGAATAAAAGAGGATAGCCTTCCAATCCTGACGCCAATCGTATTTATTCAGCCTTTGCCAGCCGATCGATAATAACAGGAACACAATCACCACCACAATAATCAACTGCCAGCGCAGCCCGATCATCATAATCTGAAGAGGAATCATCAAAAGAATCGTATCCAAATCATCGAAAATAGCCAACACCTGTATCTTCTTATAAATCCAACTGGACTTTAGCCCGATAGCCGCCAACATCGTAAACAAAATACCGGCTGATGTCGGTGCGGCAAAACGGCTCAACAGCAAATTCTCCTTCCAGGCTTCCCAACTGTTCCAAAAATCGGGTGGCAGCAATACAAACACATAATAGATGGCAATCATAAACCACGGCAAAGCAGCCGTAGCCATGGCAATAAAATAATCCTGGGCGTAACTTTTCCACCGTGTCTTATCAAGAACAAATTCACGGCCTACATTAATCATTATAAAACTAAGGCATACATAGAGCAATACATTCGATATGGATTTAACAGCTCCATAGCCATCCCCTGCCATCATCGGCAGGAATTGCGAAACGACGAGCCCCAGCATCAGGAAGCCCGAAAAAGACAGAACTTTTCTCATATTTATAGTTGTTTGTTCCTAAAAAGTGATTGCCAAGGAAAGCTCTGCAGACAGAAGGCAATCACCTGGTGTATTAAAAACTAACCGCAAGTCAATTTGTTCAGAACATATCTCTGAAAAATTGCTTGCGGCAGTGTTTTTTAATCCAGCTTCAGTACGGCGAGGAAGGCTTTCTGCGGCACTTCCACGTTACCGATTTGTTTCATTCGTTTTTTACCTCTTTTCTGTTTTTCAAGCAGTTTACGTTTACGGCTCACGTCGCCACCATAACACTTCGCGGTCACATCCTTACGAACCGCCTTAATGGTTTCGCGAGAAATAATCTTCGCTCCGATAGCTGCCTGAATGGCAATATCAAACTGTTGACGCGGAATAAGTTCCTTCAACTTCTCACACATCCGGCGTCCCATATCGTAAGCATTGTCAATATGCGTCAAAGTGGAAAGCGCATCCACAGGCTCACCGTTCAAGAGGATATCCAACTTCACCAGTTTAGAAGTACGGAAACCATTCGGATGATAATCAAACGAAGCATACCCTTTGGAAATACTCTTCAACTTATCATAAAAGTCAATCACAATTTCTCCCAAAGGCATATTATAATAGATTTCCACCCGGTTACCGGAGATATATTCCTGTTTAATCAATTCACCACGCTTACCTAAACAAAGCGTCATGATAGGACCGATATAATCGGTAGTAGTAATAATAGATGCTTTGATATACGGCTCTTCGATATGGTCAATCATAGTCGGGTCGGGCATACCACCAGGGTTATGCACTTCCTTCATATTACCTTGCTTATCATATATATGGTAAGAAACGTTCGGCACCGTAGTAATCACATTCATATCAAACTCACGGTCCAAGCGCTCCTGCACAATCTCCATGTGGAGCAATCCGAGGAAACCACAACGGAAGCCAAAACCCAAAGCCAACGAAGATTCCGGCTGGAAAGTCAAAGACGCGTCATTCAACTGCAACTTCTCCAAAGACGCACGGAGATCTTCAAAATCCTCCGCTTCAATCGGATAAACTCCGGCAAATACCATCGGCTTCACTTCCTCAAAACCGGCAATAGCTTTTCACACGGACGGGCAATATGCGTAATGGTATCTCCCACTTTCACCTCTTTGGAAGTTTTGATACCGGAAATAATATATCCTACATCTCCCGTACGAAGTTCGTTACGAGGCACCATATCCATTTTCAACACCCCTACTTCATCGGCATCATACTCTTTTCCCGTATTGAAGAACTTCACCTTGTCTCCCTTGCGAATCATACCGTTTTCGATCTTGAAATAGGCTATAATTCCGCGGAAAGAATTAAATACAGAGTCGAAAATCAAAGCCTGCAACGGAGCCTCTTCATCTCCTTCCGGATGAGGATCCGCTCAATCACAGCCGCCAGTATCTCTTCCACTCCCATCCCCGTTTTGCCGGACGCACGGATTACTTCCTCCCGTTTGCAGCCCAACAATTCAACGATCTCATCTTCCACTTCTTCGGGATTGGCACTCGCCATGTCACATTTATTAATCACCGGAATAATCTCAAGGTCATGCTCAATGGCCATATACAGATTTGAAATCGTCTGCGCCTGCACTCCCTGGGAAGCATCGACAATCAGCAACGCACCTTCACACGCAGCAATAGAACGCGATACCTCATACGAAAAGTCCACATGTCCCGGGGTGTCAATCAAGTTAAGGATATACTTTTCACCCTGATAAGTATATTCCATCTGGATAGCATGGCTCTTGATAGTGATCCCTCTTTCCTTCTCCAGATCCATATTATCAAGCATCTGCCGGAAGTCACCTGAATGGTATGTGTAAACTCCAACAAACGGTCAGCCAAAGTCGACTTACCGTGGTCAATATGAGCAATAATGCAAAAGTTGCGTATATTCTTCATTCTGAATTCTTATTATTTTATCTTTTTGGTGTGCAAAGATACGTAAATGGCGGAATAAAAAAAATGCGTTGATAACATTATGATTATGTACCAACGCATTTTTTTATTGCTTAAGTGAGTTACTCGCTTAGATCAATTTGATGAAGAGTTCACCTTCAACTTCTTCCACAGAGACTTTGTCTTCTCTCAATAACCAGCCAAGGCCGAGAAACAGATCTTTGTCAACCAATTTAGTTGCTTTTTTAAGCTGCTTGGCAGTCATTCCTTCTGTTTCGTTCAGTGCATTCCAGATAGTACCTGCAATTACACCAGCTTTTTCTTTCAACATTTGCTTTGCAATTTTAGTTAGACATGCTTAAAATCTTTCCAGCCATAAAGACTTTCAGATTTTATTTCGGAGGCAAAGATAGTTATTTTTATGTTATATAACACTTTATTGAGCACTTTTTTACCGTTTTTGTAATAAAAAAGCATTTTAGGAGCTCATTTTGGATGCTTTTCGAGATATTCCGACCAAATTCTTGCCGCTTCTTCAACCATTTTTGCACAGGGACGCTTGCTATAATATTGAGCAGTACGCTCTTCCGGAATAGTGGAGACCGGCTCTTTTTTCTTTAATCCCAACAATTCGCCACAAATCAGCGAGCCGTTACGCTTCTTAAATTCAGCCGCCAGTTCTTGCACTACCGCATAATTGGCAGCTTTTCCTTCCCGGTCAGTTGCTTCCGTAGCACCGGTTTCCAAGCCTGCCACCAGAAACATGCCGCAGGCAGCTCCACACGTTTCACGCATCCGTCCGATGCCCCCGCCAAAAGAAGCACTCATACGCAATGCCTGTTCCTGTGTAAATCCATACATGTCTGCAAAAGCCGCTACCACCGACTGTGAGCAGTTATATCCACTCTTAAAAAGCTCCACTGCTTTCTGTATTCTATCTTCCATAAACTATTTTGCATTTTTATTTCGTGCAAAAGTATAAAAAAGTATCTTTGTATCAGATAGGGCGTAAAGATTAAAAATCAAAAAAAAGAAAATATGAACAAAACTATTTCATATAAAGAATCGACAGCCATTGCCATCCAAGCTATGATGAGCGCAGCCAGAAAGGATGAATATGCCGATAGGAAAAGAAAAAGTAATTTCCCTCAAAACAGAAAGAAACGTGATGTCACTCTCAAGGACATACGTGAATGGAACAAAAGAAGGAATTATAAAGAAGACACAGGAATCACAATCAACGCGATGATGGAATCAGCCGTCAAAGATCCGTATGTGGATCTGAATCCACCATCCAAATTTTAAAAAGCTAAAATATATATGGCTACAACATTTGACATCCAACTACCTCATTATTCGCGCGGATTTCATCTAATCACGCGCGATATTGTCTCACAGCTACCCCCACTTCCTGAAAGCGGTCTGCTGGTAGTCTTTATCAAACACACTTCTGCCGGACTGACTATCAACGAAAATGCAGACCCGGACGTACGGCATGACTTTCAGACGTTTTTTAATAAACTCGTTCCCGACGGTGCTCCCTACTTCATCCATACCCTTGAAGGCCCTGACGATATGAGTGCCCATATAAAAGCCTCCCTGATAGGAAGCTCGGTCACCATCCCCATCAAAAACCACCGTTTGAACTTAGGTACATGGCAAGGCGTCTACCTCGGCGAGTTTCGCGACGGAGGAGACACCCGTAAATTGAGTATTACCATTCTATAATATTTCCAGAGCCATCGGACAATGGTCGGAATGTACGGCCTCATTCAAGATATACGCCCGTTTCAACAGCGGGCGTACCGGCTCGCTGACCATACAATAATCAATTCTCCAGCCTTTATTCTTGGCACGCGAATTAAAACGATAGCTCCACCAGGTATATTCCTGTTTCTCCGGACAAAGCGTACGGAAAGAGTCCACATATCCCGCAGACAGGAAACGCGTCATCCATTCCCGTTCTTCAGGAAGGAAACCGCTGTTGGTCGCGTTCCGGACAGTCATGAATATCAATCGGCTCGTGACAGATATTATAATCGCCGCAAAGAATCAAGTTGGGACGAGACTTCTGCAACTCCATCACATATTTCTGGAAATCTTCCAACCAGACCATTTTAAAGGCCTGGCGTTCATCTCCGCTCGTTCCCGAAGGATGGTAAACGCTGACTACCGACAAGTCTCCGAAGTCCGCACGAATGAAACGTCCTTCATTATCGTATGCTTCCATTCCCATCCCATATTCCACATGGTCCGGTTCCCGCTTGGTAAGTATAGCCACTCCACTGTATCCCTTCTTCTGCGCCGAGTATAAATAAGACTTGTAGCCCAATGCTTCAAACACTTCTCCCGGATATTGGTCCGGTTGCAGTTTCGTCTCTTGCAGACAAAGAATATCAGGATTCTCCTGTGCCAACCATTCCGGTAACCCTTTAGATACGGCAGCACGTAGTCCGTTCACGTTATAAGTAATAATTTTCATCATTCTATATTTATAAGTTCATGTTCATTTTATGAAAACAAAAGCATAATGTTCAGTACCGAAACGATAATAGCAATCGAGTACAACACGAACGTACTCCAACGACTATTGACATAATCGCCCATCACCTTTCGGGAAGACGTCAGTCCCACCTGTAAGAACACGGTGAAAGGCAATTGAATACTAAGTACCATCTGCGAAATAATCAATCCTTTAAACGGATCTCCAATAAAGAAAATCAGCAATAAGGCAATTCCCAAAGACAAGAGAACTCCCACCTGCGAGTGACTGTCCTTGATATGATAAGACTCGCCGAAAATACCTGCAAAAATAGAACCTGCCGCCATTCCGCTCGTAATAGTTGACGAAATGCCCGCCATCAGCAATGCCAATGCAAATACAATTGCCGCATTACTTCCCAATAAAGGTTCGAGCAAAGACTTAGCCTGTTGCAGTTCCTCTACCTGAATACCGCTCTTAAAGAAAGTGGCGGCCGCCAGCAGAATCATGGCACTGTTAATCGCCCAACCAACAATCATTGAGAAAAGAGTGTCAAACAACTCATATTTCAATACCTTCTTAATAGAAGCATCATCTTTCTTATTGTACTCGTGACTCTGTATCACCTCCGAATGAAGGAACAGATTGTGAGGCATCACTACCGCTCCCAACACACTCATGATAATCAGCATACTACCTTTCGGGAAAGAAGGAGTCACCCACCCCGCCGTTGCAGCCGGCCAGTCTATTTCCACCAGAAACAACTCATAAATAAATGAAAGCCCGATAACAGAAACGAACGCAATGATGGAACGTTCTATCTTTTTATACGAATTAGTGAAAAGCATGATGGAGACAAAAAGCGTAGTCAATACAGCTCCCCATATAATAGGAATATCCAATAACATTTCCAACGCGATGGCACCTCCCAGAATTTCCGCCAGGGAAGTAGAGATCGACGCCAGTACTGCTGTACCAAGAATAGGTCGTGACACCCATTTAGGAGTGTACTTAGTGGCCGCCTCCGAAAGGCAAAGTCCGGTAACGATTCCCAAGTGAGCAACATTGTGCTGAAGGACAATCAGCATGATAGTAGACAAGGTAACCACCCAAAGCAAGGAATAGCCGAATTCGGAACCGGCGGCGAAATTAGAAGCCCAGTTTCCCGGATCAATAAATCCTACAGTAACCAGTAGCCCCGGACCAATATATTTAAAAACATCCAGTCCACCCAGATAGCGTTTATGATCTTTGCGTCTTAAGTCTTGAAAAATATTCTTCATTTTTGCATAATAGTTTATCCAGTACAAATATACTTATAAATAACGAGTGAGAATCAATTTTTAGTTCAAAAATACCAACCAAATAAGTAGATGACCTATGGACACAGATGATACACTAATTATGAGGACATTATTATAAAAGGATTGAGTAAGGACTACTCGAGAAAAGGCAATAAGGACTTTCTGCAAAAAATGACCTCCGACAAACCAATTGCCAGAGGTCACAAATCAATATATAATTTACATAAATGAAGATCAATCAATATCCCATCTCATGCAATGCACGACATAATTGATCGGGACAAGATGTCGGCCTGCCACCACAACGCACTCCTTCAAGTTTTGCGATCACTTCCTCCACCTTCATTCCTCTCACAAGGCGGGAAATACCTTGAAGGTTACCATTACATCCTCCCCAGAAAGCAACTTCCTTCACCACTCCATCTTCCACATTCAGTTCGATATTCGTGCTGCAAGTTCCCTGGGTCTTATAAACATATTCCATAACCTTACTTTACTCTTCCCCTTCTTCCGGTTGCATATTGGTATAGACAGTCTGCACGTCATCAAATTCTTCCAAACGTTCGATCATCTTATCCAATGTTTCGCGTTGTTCCGGAGTAACCTCTTTCAAGTCGTTCGGGATATAAGTGAAGTCTCCACCGACATCTTCAAAGCCACATTCTTCCAAATGCTTCTGAATAGCGGCGTAGCTCTTAGGATTACCATAGATAGTAATTGTTCCCTCTTCATCATCTTCTTCATATTCATCTTCCACGTCATAGTCGATCAGATCGAGAATCAGTTCTTCCATATCCAATCCGTCTTTCTTCTTGAAAGTGAACACACATTTGTGGTCGAAAAGGAACGCAAGAGAACCCATTGTACCCAGATTGCCACCGAACTTATTGAATACCGAACGAACATCAGCCACTGTACGAGTCGTGTTGTCTGTCAATGTGTCTACAAACACAGCAATACCGTGAGGGCCATATCCTTCATAAGTCATGCTCTTGTAGTCGCTCTGGTCTTTACCCAACGCGTTTTTAATAGCACGTTCAATGTTATCCTTCGGCATGTTTTCACGCTTACAAGTAGCGATCACCGAACGCAGCGTCGGGTTGTTTTCAGGTTCCGGACCGCCTGCCTTTACAGCGATAGCGATTTGTTTACCCAGTCTTGTAAAAGTTTTAGCCATGTGGCCCCATCTTTTCAGTTTAGCGGCCTTTCTATATTCAAATGCTCTTCCCATTGGTTTATATTTTTAATAATGACAATTTTAAGTTTATCTAAGTTTGGCACCCAGTTTATCTTCCAGGTTCTTCACCAGTTTCGACATGATCTTATCAATCATCTTATCATTCAAAGTCTGGTTTTCATCCTGAAGCAGGAAGCTCACCGCATACGACTTCTTACCCGCTTCGAGGTTCTTACCTTCATATACATCGAAGAGTTCCACTTCTTTCAACAGCTTCTTCTCTGTTTCGTATGCAATCTTTTCGATTTCGGCAAATTGTATATTCTTATCAAGCAACAATGCCAAGTCGCGTTTCACAGCAGGGAATTTGGAAATTTCCTTGTAGCTGATCTTCACAGAACGGATGGCTTTCATCAATTCCTTCCAGTTCAAGTCGGCGTAATATACTTCATTGTCGATATCAAATGCTTTCAACAGCTTCTTAGTTACAATACCGAAAGAAGCAAGACGTTTTCCGCCCTTTGTGTTGACAGAGAGTGCGGCAGCAAAAACATCGTCTGTCAGATTACCTACAACCAGATTGTGCAAATCCAGTCCCAGACGCTTCAATATATTTTCTACGTACGCTTTCAATTCATACACCGAACTATTTTCATCTGCATGCGCCCATGAGTTGGAAACCTTCTTACCGGTTACCCACAAGCCCAAGTGATAATCTTCCGAATAAGGAGCTAGTACCTTCTCTTCATTCTTCTTGTCAGCATTGAAATAATAACAGTTACCGAATTCGAAGAATTTCAAATCAGCGTTCTTACGATTGGCGTTATGAGCAATGCTTTCCAGTCCGCCGAACAGCAAAGTCTGACGCATAGCGTTCAAATCAGCACTCAACGGATTGAGCAACATCACCAGGTGATTGGACGGATAAGCCTCCAACCCATCATAATAAGCAGCACGAGTCAGTGAGTTGTTCAGAATTTCATTGAATCCGCAACCCACCAATTGCTCTGCAATCAGATTCTGTAATTTATTTGACTTGTCGTGCTCACCCTTTGTAGTCAGACTGGAGTTCAGCGTAGTCGGAATTTCCACATTATTATATCCATAGATACGAAGAATATCTTCAATCACATCGCAATCACGCTGCACGTCTACACGATAAGGAGGAACAGCCAGTGTCAGTCCTTCTGCCGTTTCATTGGTAATCTTCATTTCCAGGCTGGTCACAATGCTCTTGATTGTCTCTACCGGAATCACTTTACCTACCAAAGAATGTACTTTTTCGTAAGCAAGATCGACGATAAAATCCTGTGCAGGAGTAGTGAATACATCTTTTATTTCAGAAGAAATCGTACCGCCAGCCAGTTCTTTCACCATCAAAGCAGCCAGTTTCAAGCAATAAATCACACCGTTCGGATCGATACCACGTTCGAAACGGAAAGAAGCATCCGTATTCAAGCCATGACGACGAGCCGTCTTACGCACCCATGTAGGATGGAAATAAGCACTTTCGATGAATACGTCTGTCGTAGCTTCCGTAGAACCGGAGTCCAGTCCACCGAATACGCCGGCAATACACATGGCCTCTTCCTTGTTGCAAATCATCAGGTCGCGTTCGTTCAACTTACGTTCCACTTCATCCAGCGTAACGAACGGAGTACCTTCGGGCATTGTTTTCACAATCACTTCGTTGCCTTTAATCTTTCCGGCATCGAAGCAATGCAACGGCTGACCGAAAGCATGAACGATATAGTTCGTAATATCCACTACATTATTAATAGGACGCACACCGATCAGGCGCAATTTGTTTTGCAGCCATTCCGGACTCTCCTTCACTGTTACACCTTTCACGGTAACACCGGCATAATGCGGACAAGCTTCGCTGTTTTCAACCTTCACTTCGATATTCAAGTCATGGTTTTCCACTTTAAAGCCATCCACTGACGGGCGTTGTAAAGTTGCCTGACGACCGTTCTGAATCAGATAAGCATACAGGTCACGAGCTACCCCATAGTGAGAGCAGGCATCCGCACGGTTAGGCGTGATATCCACTTCCAGTACATAATCGCTCTTGATATTATAATAATCCTTGGCAAGCGTACCCGGAACAGCAGTTTCCGGCAATACGATGATACCTGCATGATCCGTACCGATCCCAATTTCGTCTTCAGCACAAATCATACCTGTAGATTCTACCCCACGGATTTTTGATTTCTTGATGGTAAAACATTCGTCACCGTCATAAAGTTTCGTACCTAAAGTAGCTACCACCACTTTCTGTCCGGCAGCCACATTCGGGGCACCACAAACAATCTGTACCGGTTCACCGTCTCCCAGATTAACAGTAGTAATATGCAAATGGTCAGAGTTAGGATGTTCCGTGCAGGTCAGCACTTCACCGATCACAAGTCCTTCCAAACCACCTTTAATGGTTTGCACTTCTTCTACACCACCTGTTTCCAAGCCGATAGAAGTCAACGCAGCAGCCGTTTCATCGGGCGTCAGGTCGAAGTTGACATACTCTTTCAGCCAGTTATAAGAGATATTCATATACTTAATTTTTTATTGTTTCTCAAAAAGATTCGCAAAGTTAATAAGATTTTTCGGTTGACCGAGAAGGTTTGATAAAAAATTGCGCGTTATTTCACCACAGAGGACGCAACTAGAACGGCAAAGGTCCATCCCCCGGTGCTCCGAACGGATTCGCTGTCTGCGGTGCAAAATCAGGCGCGGGAGGAGGAGGCATCGAGCCGGCATCACCTGTATTCATCTTCGATCCTAACATAGCCCCGGCAGGCTCACCCGGCATCGGGATAACCATATCGTCCTCCGGATTGGAGAAACGGGTAAATTCTCCCTTAAACCGGAGCAGCACCTCGCCTACCGCACCATTACGATGCTTGGCGATGACAATCTCCGCCATACCACGCAGGTCATTACCACGATCATCCTGATAAATCTTATAGTATTCCGGACGGTGGATAAAGCACACCATATCGGCATCCTGCTCGATGGCTCCCGATTCACGAAGGTCACTCAACTGCGGACGTTTACCATCAATACCTTCACGACTTTCCACACCACGATTCAACTGCGACAGTGCGATAATCGGAATATTCAACTCTTTCGCCAGTCCTTTCAACGAACGGGAAATGGTACTAACCTCTTCCTGGCGGCTACCAAACGCCATACCGCTCGCATTCATCAACTGAAGGTAGTCAATAATAATGATTCTCACCCCATGTTCACGTACCAGACGACGCGCTTTTGTTCGAAGTTCAAATACAGACAGAGACGGAGTATCATCCACGTAAAGCGGTGCATCCATCAGATTCTTCAGTTTATAGTCCAATTGCTGCCATTCATAATTTGCCAACTGTCCACTTTTGATCTTCTCACTCGGAATCTCACAGACATTCGCAATCAAACGGTTCACCAACTGAACGTTACTCATTTCAAGCGAGAACAACGCCACCGGGTTCCGATAATCGACAGCAATATTCTTAGCCATAGAAAGGACAAAGGCGGTCTTACCCATCGCAGGACGTGCAGCGATAATGATAAGGTCGGAATTCTGCCAACCGGAAGTCATCTTGTCGAGCTTTGTAAAACCACTCTCAAGACCACTCAAACCGTCGGTTCGCGCCGCAGCCTTCTGAATCAGCTTATAGGCTTCGTCAATCACCGGATTGATCTGCGTATAATCCTTTTTCATGTTCTGCTGCGAAATCTCAAAAAGTTTACCTTCCGCTTCCTGCATCAAGTCGTCCACATCCAGCGTTTCATCAAACGCCTTACTCTGGATATTGCTTGTAAACGTAATCAACTCACGCGCCAAAGATTTTTGCGCAATAATACGGGCGTGATACTCAATATGCGCTGATGAAGCCACCTTACTACTCAATTGAGTAATATAGAACGGGCCTCCCACCTCTTCCAATTCTCCGCGTTTGCTAAGTTGTTCCTTTACAGTCAGAATATCCACCGGTTTCTGATTCACCGCAAGATCGGTGATAGCAGAATAAATCAACTGATGCCGGTGTTCGTAAAAAGATTCGGGACGAAGAATCTCACTCACCAATGAGTAAGCATCCTTTTCAATCATCAAAGCTCCCAGAACTGCTTCTTCCAATTCAGGTGCCTGTGGCTGAATACGTCCATAATCATTTACCGGTTGTACCTTAGTAGACTTTGTATTGCGGGTATTTCTTTTCTGTTCGGCCATCGAGGTATTTACTATTTTACAATTTACTATTTACTATTTTACGACTAGACAGACTCCTTTATAACAGAGTTTTTCCAGTCGGGACGACAAAGATAGAATATAATCATGAAGAATGGATAAGGAAAAATGAAGATTTTACTAACTTTGCTCCCGAATTACATTCAACACATGATTAATTGTCATGTGCGGCACTGCAAATAGTAAATCGTAAATTGTAAAATAGTAAATAACCTTATGCTCGCTTTTCCTAATATCAAAATAAACCTGGGACTTTCCATCACGGAAAAACGCCCGGACGGATATCACAATCTGGAAACCGTTTTCTATCCGGTAGCCCTCGAAGACGCTCTCGAAATCCGTACTTCTTCTGAAACAGAAAAGAAGATTATCCTCCACCAGTATGGCATGGAGATAGCCGGCAATCCGGAAGACAACCTGGTGGCAAAGGCCTATTCATTGCTGGATAAGGAGTTTCATCTTCCCCCTGTCGAAATTCATTTATATAAGCATATTCCCTCGGGAGCCGGACTGGGGGGCGGTTCATCCGATGCCGCTTTTATGCTGAAGTTGCTCAATGATCATTTTCAGCTGGAATTATCTGAAGAACAGCTGGAGGTATATGCCGCCACTTTGGGAGCGGACTGTGCTTTCTTTATTAAAAACAAGCCGACCTATGCCGAAGGGATCGGAAACCTGTTCTCACCAATCGAGCTTTCATTAAGCGGTTACCAAATCATGATCGTCAAGCCGAACGTTTTCGTTTCTACCGGGAAGCCTTTTCAAATATCCACCCGCACCGTCCGGAATATCCGGTCAAAGAGGCAATCCTGCGTCCAGTTGCAGAATGGAAGGATATCCTAATCAATGATTTCGAAGCAAGTGTATTCCCGCAACATCCCGTCATTGGAGAAATCAAAGAAGAACTCTATCATCAAGGAGCAATCTACGCATCCATGAGCGGCTCCGGCTCATCCGTATTCGGGCTGTTTGCTCCCGGATTCGTCTTACCGGAAATTGATTGGGGAACTGACGTATTCTGCTTCAAAGGTACATTAAACAAATAAATCTCACTAACAATTATGTTTTGACTATTTTTTCAAAATCCCAACATGGCAGCGGGGTGTATATTGAGTACCCGGCAAAGCAAGCGAGCTATTTTTAAAGTAGGTTCCGAGCGACCCGAAATATAATCATTCACGCGTGAAGGGCTAACCCCTATTTCACTGGCAAGCTGTTTTTGTGTCATCCCCTTTTCTTCAAGGGACAATTCTATCAATTCTGCTACGGTTGGTTTTTCTATAGGAAAATGTTCCTTCTCATACGCAATCACTATATCAGACATAACAGAAAGCTCCACCATGCTCTTGTCATTTGCAGGAGTGCTGTCGTCCACCAAAGGCAGAAGTTCTTCGACTCTTGCCAATGCAAATTCGTATTGTTCTTTCGTTATTTTAGTCATATCTATTATATTATATAGTTGAACAATCTATTTTATCATACTCTTTATGAGTTCCCACCCAACGGACAAAAATGTATCCCACCGTAAATTTAACAACCACTACCAGCCGATAGTTGTTCCCTCTGATATTAAAAACATAGTGTTGATTGCCCACATAATCAGTCGATAGAAAATCCGCTTTTATATCAGACAAATTCCGCCATTCTGCTTTTTCCGCTATATCATACCAACGTTCTAAAGCAACACGTGAATCTTCACACCCTTTCGTCTCGTAGAAATCTTTCAATTTCTTATGTGATACTACTCTCATATCTTATTCAATTTGATACAAAATTACAAAATAATTTTGGATAACAGAAGAATTAGTGCTAAATATTTTATAAAACAGAACATCCATGCTGGGCGTACCAAAAAAACGGTACCACCGACTCACGTCGTAGTACCGTCACAAACAACAAACACAAAATAAAACACAGAACAAAACTACTATGCAATCTTTCCTGTCTATGCCGGGGAGGCATAAGTACTATTTACGTATATTCGCATACTCATAAATAGCTTCAGGTCGATTAGCATCAATTAAACAAATCGCATGCACGATTTGTTTAAACTTTTATGTTATTTAAAACAAGTTTCTCTTTTATTGAATCCCTCTTTCACGGAGTTTCAGCTGCCAGTTCCATGCAGAGCGTAAAGTATCTTCTAAAGTTTCTACGGCTTTCCAACCCAGCTCTTTATTAGCAAAATCCGGGTTAGCCCAAACTTTTTCAATGTCACCTGCACGACGTCCGACAATCTGATAATTCAATTTTACGCCAGTGGCTTTTTCAAAGCCATTTATTAATTCCAATACAGAAACACCACGTCCTGTACCAATATTTAAATACTTCTACTTTTTCTTTTTGTTTCTTTTTCAAGATACGACGGATAGCAATCACGTGTGCTTTAGCCAAGTCAACGACATTGATAAAGTCACGGATACAAGAGCCGTCCGGTGTATCATAATCGTCACCAAACACGCTAAGTTTCTCACGGATACCGATGGCTGTCTGGGTCAGATATGGAATCAGGTTTTGAGGAACCCCGTTAGGCAGTTCACCCAGCAATGCAGTAGGATGCGCGCCAATCGGGTTGAAATAGCGCAACATGATCGCATTGATCGGAGCACCTGAAGCTACCGTATCACGAATAATCTCTTCATTGATCTGTTTGGTATTTCCATAAGGTGATTCCGCTTTCTTGATCGGAGCTTTTTCCGTTACCGGCAGCTCGTCCGGCTGACCGTATACTGTACAAGAAGAAGAGAACACAATACCTTCTACTCCATGTTTTGGCATCAGTTCGAGAAGGTTAATCAAAGAAACCAGGTTATTACGGTAGTAAAGCAACGGTTTTTGTACCGACTCTCCTACTGCTTTGCTAGCTGCAAAGTGAATGATTGCCTTAATTCCTTTATATTTTGCAAATACTGCATCCAGACCGGCAAAGTCCAAACAGTCCAGCTTTTCAAAAACTGGGCGAATACCGGAAACTTTCTCTATATTGTCAACAACGTCGGCACTTGAATTTGATAAATTATCGATGATGATTACTTCATATCCACTGTTTTGTAGTTCTACAACAGTATGAGACCCAATGTATCCTGTCCCGCCTGTTACTAAAATTCTTTCTTTCATATACTTTATAAAAAATGGTTAGTTTCTCGGCTTATTATTGTTTGAGTTACAAATGTATGGAAATAAAATGGAATTGCAATAATCTGCCACAAATTTATTTGCTGAAAAGTAATTAAGGTACGATTTGGTAGCATTTAGGTATAAAAAAGAATTGGAAACTCTAACCTGTATGTCGCCACACAGCAGAGCTTCCAATCCTCTATTTAATTATCAACTGTAAATCCTTACACCACGCCGGAGAATCCCATGAATGCCATAGCAAGCAAACCGGCGGTAATCAAAGCAATCGGAGTTCCTTGCATTCCTTTCGGAATTTTCACAAGGCTCATCTGTTCGCGCAATCCGGCAAAAAGCACCAGTGCCAGACCGAAGCCGATAGCTGTAGAAAACGCGTACACAACACCTGTCAGCAGGTCATAGTCTTTCTGAATCACCAGGATAGCGACACCAAGAATACAACAGTTCGTTGTAATCAGCGGCAAGAACACACCCAACGCCTGATACAGAGCCGGAGACACCTTTTTCAGGATGATTTCCACCATCTGCACCAATCCGGCAATCACCAGGATAAATGTAATCGTCTGCAAGTATCCCAGTCCGAAAACATCCAGTACAAACTTCTGAATCAGGAAAGTGACGATGGTAGCGATGGTCAACACGAAAGCAACCGCAGCGCTCATACCCATCGCAGTTTCCACCTTCTTGGATACGCCCAGGAACGGACAGATACCCAGGAACTGCGACAACACGATGTTGTTTACAAAGATTGCCGAAATAAATATCAATATATATTCCATATTCTTTTCTTATTTAATTGAATTAGGCTTTCTTGAAACTGTTAATCAACGCAATGAGGTATCCCAAAGCGATGAAAGCGCCCGGAGCCAATACAAACACCAACATTCCATATTCTTCCGGCATGATGGTCAAATCGAAGATTTTACCGGTTCCCAAAAACTCGCGGACAGCACCCAGTAAAGTCAGGGCGATGGTAAAGCCAAGCCCCATACCGATACCGTCGAACATAGAAGCAACTGCGTTATTCTTGGCAGCGAAGGCTTCGGCACGTCCCAGTACAATACAGTTCACTACAATCAACGGAATGAAAAGACCGAGTGTAGCATACAGTCCCGGCACGTAAGCCTGCATCACCATTTGAAGCAAGGTCACGAAGGATGCGATCACCACAATAAACGATGGGATACGCACCATGTCCGGAATCAGGTTCTTTATTAAAGAGATCACCACATTCGAGCAGATCAATACGAACATGGTAGCCAGTCCCATGCCCATACCATTGATAGCCGATGATGTAGTACCCAATGTAGGACACATACCGAGCAGGAGTACAAACGTAGGATTCTCTTTGATAATCCCGTTCATCATTACTTTAAAGTTATTCATATCTGTCTCCTTTCTTATTTAGCACTGACTGAATCAGTTAGTTCAACTTTGATCGTAGCTCCCGTAGCAGCGTCAGCAGCATCTGCGTCCGCGCCTTTCGCTTTTTGAGAAGCACCGGTTACCCCGTTCACTTCCCCGCCTTCGGCCTTATAGGCTTGATAAGCAGCATTCACGGCATTCAAGAAAGCACGTGAAGTAATGGTAGAAGCCGTGATGGCATCCACTGCTCCTCCATCTTTGCTGACGGTCAACGGAGCTTCACCCGGATTCATACCCAAAATAGATTTCGTACTCTCTTCGTGAGATACTGCTTTTTCTCCTTTCGCGGGATCATACGCTCCGAACCATTTGTCGGCTTTAGAGCCCAATCCCGGAGTTTCCGTGTGAGCCAACAAAGAGTAGTTATAGATTTTCCCTTCGGCATTAAAGCCTACCAGCACTTTCAGTTCACCGCCAAATCCCATTGATTTAGCTTCGACAGCGGTTCCTACAAGTTCTTCACCGTTCTTAGCCGGATAAACGATAAAGTCAACATTCTTCTTTCCGTCTTTCTCACTGAAGATCGTATCGCTTTCCGCTACCGGATTATTGGTAAATTCGGGAAGAACCTTTTTCAAGGCCTCGTTCAGTGTCTTCGCGTTCGCTTCGGCAATGGGGCCTTTTGTCAGTTCATTTACATAAGCCAGCAACGCAACGGAAATAGCAGTCACTCCCGTAAGTACCAGCAACATATTCTTTAAAGATGATTCTAACTTTTTCATTTCTTCTTCGCTACCTCCCCAAAGCGTTTTGGTTTACAATAGGTGTTAATCAGCGGAGTGAACGCATTCATAATCAGGATGGCGAACGACATACCTTCGGGATAGGCGCCGAACAGACGGATAACTACCGTCAGCAGACCGATACATACACCATAGATCAGCATCCCTTTCTTACTCATCGGAGAAGTCACATAGTCGGTTGCCATAAAGACAGCACCCAGCATCAGACCACCGGAAAGCAACTGCAATACCGGAGAAACGTATTTTTCCGGATCTGCCAGGTGCATGATGCCTGCAAAGACAAACACAGTAGCCAGGATAGACACAGGAATATGCCAGGTGATGATTTTCTTCCAGAGCATATAAACGAGTCCGATCAGCAGAGCCAGTGCACTCACTTCACCCAAGCATCCGCCATTCTGTCCGATCAACAAGGTCAATGCGTCCGGAATCTGGCTTAAAGCGGCAGTGTCACCGTAAATGGCTTGCTTCATCAAGGCCAGCGGAGTGGCACCGGTGGTAGCATCCGTATAAGCGGTCAACTGTCCGACTACCGGCCAGCTGGTCATCTGCACCGGGAAAGAAAGCAACAGGAACACACGTCCTGCCAGTGCCGGATTAAAAGGATTGCAACCTAATCCGCCGAAAGACATTTTGCCTACACCGATAGCAAACAGTGCACCCAGAATGATAATCCAGATAGGGAGATTAGACGGTAAGTTGAATGCCAGCAACACACCTGTGATGATGGCAGAGCCGTCGCAGATGGTAGTGGTAGGTTTCTTCATTAAATATTTCCCGATCGCCCATTCGAAGAACAAACAAGCTGCAACGGAAGTAGCCGTGACAATCAGGGCACCCAGTCCGAAGAAATAGAGAGACACCAGAAAAGCCGGAATCAGTGCGATCAGCACGCCATACATATTTTTCTGTACGCTGTCTCCGCCATGAACGTGGGGTGATAGTGATACGATTAATTTATTTTCCATATTCGTTATTTTTTAGCTTGACGTGCACGAATCATAGCACCTACTTTGCCTTTGCCCAGACGACAGTAGTCGAGCAGCGGACGGTTGGCAGGACAAGTGAACTGGCAAGAGCCGCACTCGATACAATCCATGATTCTTTCTTTTTCCATTGTTTCAAAATCTCCGTTTTCGGACAAAGCTCCGAGCAAGTACGGTTCCAGTCCCATCGGACAGGCACTCACGCACTTCGCGCAACGGATACAGGTTTGAGCTTCGCCGCGTTTGGCTTCCTTCTGATTCATAATCAGGATACCGGAACTGCCCTTCGCAGTAGGAACCTCGATATTTACGAGCGCCTTACCCATCATCGGACCGCCACCGATCACCTTACCCGTATCTTCGGGCAGACCGCCGCAAGCGTCAATCAACTGTTTCATCGGTGTACCGATACGAGCCAGGAAGTTGGAAGGTTTCGCAACCGACTTTCCTGTCACGGTAATCACACGTTCGAACAACGGCTTATTTTTCTGTACAGCTTCATAAACGGCAAATGCTGTTCCCACGTTCTGCACGACTGCTCCCGTAGAGATAGGCAATGCACCGCTCGCTACCTGACGTTTGGTAATCGCGTCGATCAGCTGCTTTTCACCTCCTTGCGGATATTTCACCTTCAAGGGCACTACTTCGATACCTGCATAGCTGGAAGCCACTTTGGTCATCAGTTCGATAGCATCCGGCTTATTATTTTCGATTCCGATAAATGCCTTGTTCACTTTCACCGCTTTCATCAGGATAGAAACACCCACCATGATTTCTTCCGCGTGTTCCAGCATCAGCTGATGGTCGGCAGTCAGGTAAGGTTCACACTCTACGGCATTGATAATCACACATTCAGCCTTGAAAGAAGGAGGAGGACAAAGTTTCACCTGCGTAGGGAAACAAGCACCGCCCAGACCTACGATTCCAGCATCGGCAATCTTCTTCACGATCTCTTCTGCGGAAAGTTCACACTCTTTCACCAGTGTGGTGCTACGGTCGATTGTCTCTTCCCATTCGTCGCCTTCCACATCAATGAAGATGGCAGGTTTCGCATAACCGCTGGCATCGACTATGGTATCAATCTTCGCCACTTTACCACTGACCGAAGAGTGAATTGCTGCCGAAACAAAGCCGGCAGGTTCGGCAATCCGTGTGCCTACCTTTACCACATCCCCTTTCGCTACAACCGGTTTTGCAGGCGCACCGATGTGCTGCCCCAGCAAAATAACAGCCTTTGCAGGAACTTCCGCTGTGATAATAGGTTGATGTGCCGACAATTTATTTTCGTGTGGATGAACTCCACCAATTGAAAATGTCTTTAACATACAGTTCTGTATTTTTTTCTGTTATTATTCTGTTACTTTCGGAGCTTCTGTAGCCTTTGCAGCAGGAGTTTCCACTTTTGTAGCCGGTTTCGGAGCAGCCGGAGCTTCTTCTTTCGGTTTCCGCGGCGGGAAATTCAACTCGATAATGCTATTCTGCGGACAAACTTCCACACATTTCCGGCAAGATTTACACTTGTTCGGATCGATGTAAGCCAAATTGTTTTCCAGCGTAATAGCCTCGAACGGACAAGTCTTCACACACTTGCCACAGCCGATACAGCTCACTGTACAAGCCTTACGTGCACAGCTCCCTTGTCTTTATTCACACAAGAGATATACACGCGGCGTGACTTCTTCCTTGCGGACGGATTTCGATGATCGCCTTCGGGCAAGCCTTCACACAGGCGCCACAAGCGGTACATTTCGCTTCATCCACTTCCGGGAGCCCCGTTTCAGGATTCATGTGGATGGCATCGAACTGACAAGCAGCCACACAGTCACCACACCCCAGACATCCGTAACTACATCCCGTTTCCCCACCATACAGCGAAGCGGCAATAGCACAACTCTTCGCACCATCATATTGGTTGGTACGCGGACGATTGGCACACGTTCCGTTACATCTTACCACTGCTACCATCGGTTCAGCTTCACCGGCTGCAAGTCCGAGGATATCAGCAATTTGTGCCATGACAGGTTGTCCACCTACGGGGCAGAATTTACCATCCAGCGAACCGGCTTTGACGCAAGCGTCGGCAAATCCGCTACAACCGGGATAGCCACATCCACCACAATTAGCCTGGGGAAGCACTTCTCCCACCTGAGCAATCCGCGGGTCTTCATACACGGCAAATTTCTTGGAAGCCACATAAAGAATAGCGGCCAGCACGAGCGCTATAGCTCCCAATGAAATCACTGCAATCAGAATCAAATTCATAATGTTTTTAGTTATTTATTGGTTTTATAGTAAATGAAAATTGTTGTTTGAGTCGCGTTTTATTGAGCCACAAAACGAAATAATAAGGTATAAGACAGCCAGAGAAAGAAGTGCTGCATACAACTCATTCTCTATCCACGCCATCAAAAGAAACAATGAAAATATAAGAAGTACGAAAGGAAGTACGAAAGCCAATACCACTGCCATCATGCCCATCGACGTTTCGCCGACCACCATCACCTTCTCTCCCACCTGATAGGAAGAAGCCGCGGTATCTATAATATCTATGATTTTGTCCTTACTATCCGCCGAGGAACAATGCCCCTTTGCGCTACAAGCCGCGCAAGCCGATGTCTGGACAATCCTCACCGACAGATGAGAACCTTGTATGTTTTCCACAATACCTAGATGCTTTATAGTATTATTCGTCATTTTGCAAACTCCGCATTACAAATCGCGGCAAATTTAATCATTAATTTGTGAACTACGAAGCATTCCCCCAACTTTTCTACATAATAAATTGTTATTTTTTGCGTTTACGTTATCGCACACGGAAAAGATATAGCTACCATTTGATATTTTTCAAGAATGGCAAATAGACATCCTAAACAAAAAATCCCAGCCGTTTTATTTCTTCAGCCGGGATTTTCCATCAATTATTTCACAGATTACTCCACTATCCATTTCTCAATATTACGCATTTTCGCGTTAAAGTTCACTCCTATTTTAAATAATCGGCGATTGCCGCCAGCTTCAAAAGGAAGTGCATAATGTTTCTCGTTGATTTGTCGTAAGGCGTCTTCCGCTGTCCCGTCAAGTTTGAATTCTATCACATAAACAAACTTATCAGTTTGCAGAACTAAGTCGATACGTCCTTCACTTGTGTGGTATTCCGCCTTCACATAAAATCCGACCAGTTTAAAGACTATAAAAAGTACATTCTGATAATGCAATTCCAAATCACGGATAAGCTCATAAGGAGTATCAGCAAAGAAACTCCGGAGACGACGGAAAAAAGAATCATAATCTCCAGCTTCTACTTCACGAACAAATTTTTGTATTTCAAACTCCGACTCTACCGCATTGGTGTTTGCATAAAAAGGAAGCAAGAATTTGACAAACCCTTCCTCTACTTCGCGATTCGGGAAACCCAAGCTATAAATGCCAAAACGCTCTTCATACCCTTTGATAGTGAGATAACCGCTCTGATAAATGACCGGAATGGGATTGTCCGATGTTGAATCAATACTGTTCAATACAGCGGCACTCGTTTCCTCATGCGCCATACGTTCCAAGTCATAATGATGTTTTTTCAGCAACTCCACTAGATAAGTAGGAGTTCCCGTTTCAAACCAATAACTACCGAACTCTCTATATTTAAAAGTATTAAGCAAGCTGAACGGATTATATATTCCGATAGAATTGTATGTAAAATGATAGCCATCATAGTACTCCCTCAATCTATTGCACAGTTCACCATAAGTCAGCTCCTTTGCATCCGCCAGTTCATGCAGTTCAATTTCCAAATTATCATGCAATTCTTTTTCAGAAACTCCGCAAATATCCACGTATTGCTTCCGCATTGAGATGTCATCGAGATTATTTAAATCGCTGAACACGCTTACCTTACCGAATTTCGTCACTCCCGTCAGAAAAGCAAACTGAATACAACCGTCCATAGTCTTCAGCACACTATAAAAAGCTTTCATGGTATTACGGAATTCCTTCTGAAGTTCCTCGTTACCTATTGCCTGCAACATGGGTTTATCATATTCATCAATCAGAATGACCACACGCTGCCCGGTTTGCTCATAAGCCCGTTCAATAAGGCCGCGAAAACGCAATGCAAAAGTTGTTTCCGACGGGGCGGTGCCATATTGCTGTTCCCATTTCTCCAATGTGAAATTCAATATGCTGTCCAGGCTCTCCCGCGTATCATACTTCTCCGTATTAAGATCGATATGAAAATAGGATATGTAATCCAATCCTTTTCCAGCTTTTCCATGGCCAAGCCTCAAAAAGTTCTTTCTTGCCCAAGAAATACGCTTCAAGCTAGATATCAACAGACTTTTTCCAAAACGACGGGGACGGCTCAAGAAATAATAACTGCCTGTCTTCACCATCTGATAAATCAAAGCAGTCTTATCAATATAGAAATAACCGTCTTTCCGGATTTTTTCAAAGTTCTGTATGCCAATGGGGTATATCTTGCTACTCATACTCTTTTAAAATTATTTAAATTATAATACAACTATGCATACGTTCCTCTTGAAATCACCCAATCAGCAATTGTCCGAGTCTCCGCACTAAAATTTATTGCAACCTTTACCACCGGAAGCCCGCAAAGAGCAAAACGATCTGCATATTGCTGCAAATCAATTTGCTTCATGGCAATCTCTGCATTTTGATTCAATTTCAGTTCTACCAGATAGAGAGTAGTCCTCGTGCGAAGCACCATATCCACACGTCCTTTCAGCGTGTGCACCTCCACATCGGTATAAATGCCCAGCAATGAGAATATCACATATAGCATCTGCTGGTAATGTCCCTCATAATCCGTGTTGTCGCAATAAGGCACAGTGGAAAGAAAAGCCTGAAGCAGCTTCAAAGCCTCGTCCATATCTCCCCGCACAATGTTACGCGCTAAGTTACGCACCACACTATTCACCTCATGACTGTCACTCGTCACATAAGATGGATCAGGCTTTTCATCAGACCGACACGCACCTCTTTGTTTGGAATATCAAGCATATATGCGTCAAATTCCAAATCCGCACCCTTTATCGTAAGGTAACCACCTGATAAAGCAACGGCATATAATTGGTAGCCAACTCTAAAGGTACGTTAAAATCACTGGGAGACGCTTCCTCGCCACCAATTTCTGATGGCAATACAGCATATTTACGCAGCATCTCTATGATATAAGTGGGTGTACCACTCTCAAACCAATAAGAGCCGATCTCTCCCAAAGCCATCGCCTTCAGCAAACTGAAAGGATTGAAAACGTCGGGCGACGGCCACGAAAAATGATAACCGTCATAATTTTCCTTCAGTCTGTCCAACATCTCCTCTGCAGTGATTCCCAACCGGGTAGCCAGATGCTTTACATCGGGAGCCATTTGAGTACGGAGTTCTTCAGCAGTGATACCGCAAATGGCAGCATAATCAGGCAGCATACTCACATTGGTGATATTATTAAGTTCACTGAACACGCTAAGTTGCGAGAACTTGGTTATACCCGTAAGAAAAACAAAGCGCAGATAAGGATCACATGCCTTCAACGGACTGTAAAAATTGCGCATCACATTACGCAACTGCGGCAGATTTTTCTCCTCATGAACCACATCAAGCAGAGGAGCGTCATATTCGTCTATCAAGACAACCACTTTTTTACCGGTCTGCTTATAAGCACGTTTTATAAGTCCCTCCAGACGCTGATTCACATACAGTTCCTCTTCTACACGTCCATAAATCTCCTCGTATGCCATGAGTTTCAATTCCAGTTCCGCGTTCAGTTGTTCCCTGTCCACATGTTTAGCGGTACTCATGTCGAAGTGCAACACCGGGTGTTGTATCCATTCCTTCTCCAATGTCTCCATGGCCAGTCCCTCAAACAAATCCTTCCGTCCCTCGAAATAACAGTGAAGGGTACTGGTAAGCAAAGATTTTCCAAAACGTCGGGGACGGCTTAGAAACAGATAGCTGGAAGCCGAATGCGTCATCCGGTACACATATTCCGTCTTGTCAATATAGAGAAAATTCCCCTCACGTATCTTAAAGAAAGTCTGTATCCCGATAGGATATAATCTTTGCAAATCTTCCATATCAATCTTATTTTTCACAAAGCTACAAAAAAATCCATTCATAAAGACCACAGGCGGGAAACTTTTTCCCGCCTGCCGCTTTTACCTTATCTGTTTTTTCACCGTTCTCCTCTCTCCTCCTCTTTTCTTCTCCTGTATCGAAAATACATTCTCCTCCATTCATCCCAGATAGCCCCGGCTTCCTCTTCATTGAAGGCATCCAGACAGCACTCCACCACTTTTACGTAATCACTCAATGGGCGTTTTGCCCCTTTTTTAAATCATTAAAAGTAGAGTGGCCGATGTGTACGCTCTTCCGTATTTCGTCATTTTTCAAATCCGCACGCTTTTGCAACTCTCCTATGTAAACTCCTAAAGCTACATATAAACCTTTTTCATTTTCCATTCTTTTTTATTGTTAAAATTACACCGTAACGGTTAATTATTTTCACTTTCATCCCAACATGTCGGACGATGTCTATTTTGCATTTACTAATTTTACGCTGTGTTTTGAAACACACTCATATTTTTTTGCAAAAATAAACATTTTAACTTGAAACAAAAAGAAAATGATGCCAAACAACTACAGAATGTCCTATTTCATGCCACCTATCGCTCCTATCAAAGACAAACAAGGCCGACTGATGACTCCTCCCACGCTTATCCCCTTCTGCGAAGTCTCCATCGAACAAGTTTTCCAAATGATTACTTGCAACGAGAATCTCAAAGCCCTGACCGAACAAGTGCGCAACTCCGAAGATATACGAACCGCCAAAGCGTCATTACTACCGTATGTGACCCCCTGCGGCACATTCACCCGCCGTAGCAGTAAGGATTTCGTCTCCCCGTCTCACCTGGTGATAGTAGATGTGGACGGTCTCCACTCTTATCAGGAAGCAGTGGAAATGCGACGTATGCTCTATGACGATCCTCTCCTACAACCTGTACTCACCTTTGTCAGCCCCAGCGGACTGGGTGTAAAGGCATTTGTTCCCTGCCATTATTCCTCCACGACAAATGACATCCAAAATATCACAGACAACATGAGTTGGGCGATGCGGTACGTAGAGACGGCATACAATACGGTAACAGCAGTTTCTTCCGAAACAAAATCCAAAGTAGATTTCTCCGGCAAAGACCTCGTGAGAGCCTGTTTCCTTAGTTACGACCCGGAAGCATTGTTCAGAACCACCAACAAATAAATCATAAATCAAAAATCATAAATCAAAATGACCGATATTGAATCTTTACGCCGTCTCACCGAAGCAGTCGAAACGGCAGGAGCGGACATTGCTCCCACTTATCTTGAATACGTACAATTGTCATTCGCCATCGCAACGGATTGCGGCGAAGCAGGACGTGAGTTTTTTCACCGCCTGTGCCGGGTGTCTCCCAAGTATCAGCGCGAACATGCCGAACGGGTATTCTCCAACGCACTCCACACCCAACGTGGAGAAGTGCACCTGGGCACCGCTTTCCACCTTGCCGAAGCGACGGGAGTAAGCATCTGCATAGAAGAAATGCCCAAACATCCCACAGGTACAAAAGGTACAGCAGGTACAGCACGCAAATTTCCCCCACACACGGGCGCGCATAATAAGGTGGGAAATGACAATATCTCCGATGATAGAGAAGGGGAAGAAGAACTATTACCAGGCAGTGAACCACAACATCAATTACCCACTTTTCCGGAAAACGACTGGCCGGAATTTTTGCAACGTATCATAAAAGCCGGGAGCAACCCAATACAACACGACATCATGTTATTGGGAGCGCTCACTGCCCTGGGTGCTTGTATGTCGCGCCACGTGCGATGCCTATATGGCGGCAAATACCATCACCCCAGCCTCCAATGTTTCGTAGTGGCTCCTTCGGCTTCCGGCAAAGGTATCCTTTCTTACATCCGCTTACTCGTGGAACCTATCCACGACGAGATCCGCAAAGAAGTGGCCATACAGATGAAAGCATACAAAAAAGAGAAAGCCGAGTATGATGCAATGGGAAAAGAACGAACCAAAAAGGAGGCTCCACAAATGCCCCCTAACAGGATGTTCCTCATTTCGGGCAACAACACCGGTACGGGTATCCTGCAAAACATCATGGACTCCGACGGAACCGGACTTATCTGCGAAGCGGAAGCGGACACTCTCTCCACCGCCATCGGATCGGACCACGGTCATTGGAGCGATACCCTGCGCAAAGCGTTCGACCACGACCGCTTGTCCTACAACCGCCGCACCGACCAGGAATACCGGGAAGTGAAGAAAAGCTATCTTTCCGTTCTGATTTCGGGTACGCCGTCGCAGGTGCAAACTTTCATTCCGACGGCAGAAGACGGATCATACTCCCGCCAATTATATTATTACATGTGCGGAATCAGTAAATGGATCAGCCAATTTATGGACAACGAGATAGATTGGGAGGAGATATTCACCGCTATGGGACTGGAATGGAAAGAAAAGTTGAGCGTGATAAAATCGCACGGCATTCATACCCTGCAACTCACGGATGAACAAAAAGAAGAAATCGACACCGTCTTTTCCGACTTGTTTGAACGCTCCAGTGTAGCTAATGGAAGGGAAATGTATAGTTTTGTGGCACGTCTGGCTGTCAATCTATGCAGAATCATGTCGGAAGTAGCCGTATTGCGTGCTCTCGAAAGCCCGCAGCCCTACGACTTCAAGACCTCCCCCACCTCTCCTTTCACACCGGACAAAGAGATTCCTGCCGACAACTGCAAAGATGACATCATCACTCGTTGGGATGTATCCATTTCACAGGAAGACTTTCATGCTGTGCTTAGCCTTGCGGAACCTCTCTACTGCCATGCCACGCATATTCTATCGTTCCTCCCCAGTACAGAAGTCAGCCATCGTCCTAATGCCGATCGTGACTATCTTTTCCAGAAACTGGGTGATGAATTTACTCGTACACAGTTACTGGAAGAAGCAGTTGCCATGGGAATTAAGGAAAACACAGCCCTCACTTGGCTGAAACGGCTCACCAAACACGGAAAATTAATCAGTATGGACGGTAAAGGGTTGTATGCGCGTGCGTGTGTGTATGAGTGAACCGGAAAAAGTGTACCTACTGTACCTGTTTTACTTACGGATGCAGTAGTCATTTCAATTACCACATCCGTTTTGACTGAAACAATCGTTTGTCCTGCATAAAGCATCGCTTTAGGAGGTGTAAAGCTAAGCTTTAGACATCGTAAAGCGGTGCTTTATTTAAGGCTCTCCTAAAGCATCCACAATGACTCTCACCTCCAACGGTGTGAATGAGCGTCGCTTTGATTCGTAGCCTAAGTCGTACAGGCGTTGCAGAAGTCCGGGACATAAAGAGATCCATTTCTTCATTTTTCGATAGGCAGCGATGTCAGTTAGTTGTGGAGAATAGAGTTGCGCCAGTTCCATGCGCCCGTAAGCACGTATCTTAAATTCACTCATGATGGATATATTTCTGATTTACTGTTACAAAAATAACAAAAAACGACTATATAACCAACGTTTTTCCTTTGAATAACCGACTATAATGACAAATAACCGACCGCTACCATACACAACCGTGCACAGCTGATTTCCGGGAGATCCGGAGTAGTATTTTTGTATCGTCGAAAGGGAAAAGAATCCCCGGACAATATGTTTAACCCTTTAATTTATTGTTTTATGATTCGTTACAAAATTTATCAGAACCAGCAGAAGAAAGGCTTGAATGCGGGTAAGTGGTTCGCCCGTGCAGTAAGCGACGAGACGTTTGATTTGGCAAAGCTTGCCGAACATATGTCGAAGCACAATTCACCGTATTCCGGTGGTGTCATCAAAGGTGTGCTTTCGGATATGGTAGATTGCATCAAGGAATTGTTGCTAGACGGCAAGTGTGTGAAAATTGATGATCTTGCCATTTTTGGTGTGGGTATTCGCAGTAAGGCAGCCGATACGCTGGAAGAGTTCTCGTTGGAGAAGAATATTAGCGGCATGCGTCTGAAAGCCCGTGCCACCGGTAATCTGTCGACCAATAATCTGAAACTCGATAGCCAGTTGAAGCAGCAGGCGGAATATCAGAAACCGACAACTGCCGGAGGAGGTTCTGACTCGGGTGACAACCTGATCCGAAACCGGATGGAGGTGGCGAGGCGCCTGACCCGGCTGCCTAAAAGATTCACCACAGACTACACAGATTTCCACAGATTATATTGAATTGGTAGTTGCTAAAGTAGTCGATTATTTATCTGTGTGAGTCTGTGTAGATCTGTGGTAAACCTATGGTAAACCTACAGTAAATCTGTGGTAAATCTGTGGTAAAAGAAAACTATTATTAATTTATTTAAAACCTGTTATTGTATGAGTAAATCATCATCTCCCCGCTCTGTATGGAGCTTAGTCCTCAAAATCATTATCACTGTAGCCACCGCCATCGGAGGTGTGTTCGGAATACAAAGTTGCATGTAATCCCATGCGGACTATTACATTAATTATCATTCATTGCAGTGCCACGCCGGAAGGAAAGTCCCTTTCGGCGGAGGCTTGCCGACAGGATCATATCTTGCACCGTGGTTTCCGTGATATTGGCTATCATTTTACATTACTCGCGACGGGGAGATCCACCGAGGACGTGCGTTAGAAAAGGTCGGGGCACACTGCCGTAATCATAATACCCATTCGGTTGGTGTTTGTTATGAAGGAGGACTGGATGCGAACGGAAAACCGAAAGATACGCGTACACTGGAACAAAAAGGAGCTTTGCTTGCTTTGTTGAGGGAGTTGAAAAGGCAATATCCGAAAGCACTGGTCGTGGGACACCGGGACTTGAATCCAATGAAAGGATGTCCGTGCTTTGATGCGGTGAAAGAGTATTCCCAAATAATTTCTTATCAAAAATAGCTCCTTTTAGATTTCCACCACAGCTTATTGTATAAAAAAATATCAACGATCTTCACAGACAGTTGGTATTTTTGGAAATCATATTAGTGTTAACACTAATGTGAAGAGCGAGATTAGGACAATACCACTATATTGCTCCTAATCTACTAAATGTAGGGATTCATGTTTGTCACATGAATCTAGGGACCTACATCTTTCCATCTCATTGTAAATATTCAATTATAACATAACGTATTAAAAAGCACTTTCAGTACTTCCTATTCATTCCATCTGTTTTTCATCGTTTAACGAGCATAAGCTCCATCTTTAGCCTCAAAGATGACAGATGGTTCAATCACTTCCACAGTATGCCATGCACCCTTAGGTATCTGACAACCATACTTGGTTTCTGTAGGATTGAGATGGATACGCTGTACTTCTCGATACTCAACCTTACGAGCTACATCTTGTACATTTACCCCCTTCTGAAAATCATCCGTATCCTTCTCATACGAAACTACTTCCTCATAAATTACTTCGTCCAACTTACCACACAGGCAGATTACTGTTTCGGTAGTATCTTCATGTCGATGGATAGGCACCTTAGTTTCTGGCAACAATGCGTTTAGCATACGTTGACTGGTATCGGCAGATGAAGTGCGTAGGTCGAAGTTCTGACGTAAACGTGGATTCTCTTTAGCTTCTGCAAAGAGAGCTTCAAGTAATTGTTTATTTATTTCCATACTATACATTCAATTATTGAGCATCTTCTTTACCTTTCTAGGAACAAAGAGGTAAGAACAAAACGCCCATAGACCTCTCATAAACTCCATAAACCACACATTAATATCTTCTCAGTACAACTTGAAATGCTTCAGCATACTTACATCCCCACTGACTGCCTCGCATTGCCGCTAATCCCTCAATATATTCATTGCTACGAGGATGAGGGTAAGGTCGCATAACACCACGGTACATTGCCAACGCCTTGCACTTGGCTTCCACACCTTCCATACCCACCTCAACATAACAGTTAGGACGAAACAAGTTCATGGCATCATTAATAGCCATTCACTACATGAAGGCACTTCCATATACCAAAATTCTTTCACTGGCTTCACACTTGGCTGACGTTGGAACAAACGGATAGCTTCCTGACAAGCCATTGAAGTCTGCAAATGATCATTGTTGGTATCAGCTGGATGATGAGTAATAATAATATCTGGTTCACTTTCACGAATAGCACTCTCAATGAACTGTACCAACTTCAAATGAGGCACTGTGTTCATCTCAATATTCGGGAACGTTGCTTCATACTTTTTACTTACACCGATAAAGTTTGTAGCTGCATCCGTATCGTCTTCCAATTCAGCATCAGAAGGACGGAACGCACGAGCCTTTGCCTCTGTACACATTATTGCCACATTGACTTCATCACCTCCATGTGACCATTTCCACATAGACGCACCTGCCCCCAGACTTCGTCATCGGGATGTGCTACTACTAATAAATATTTCATTGCATTTGTTTTATTTATTTTTCTTCTTGCTTTACGCCAACTCTAACACCATTGATCATCATTCATCTGATCGGTACTGTATTCGTTCATTTATCCATTGTCATCTTTGCATCCTCAACAAACTCATTCAACATCCAAGTGCATTCTTTACCACACACTGCATAGAGTATGCAAACGACAGTATATACTATCATCTTTAAATCGTAGAATATGCCAGCCTTTTGGACATACGTATATTCTAATTCACGACGTGTAGGATATACCTTTTCCATATACTCTTTCTCATCTGTGATCTGATCACCATAGATAAAGTCATAAAGTGCTGCCGGTCCGCTCAATCCTACCGACACTTTTGCCGCCTCATTCCATTTTCCATAACGAAACATCTCAAATTGGTCCTGTGCTACCGGACGTGGTCCAATTATCGACATAGTGCCATTTAAAATATTCAACAACTGTGGTAACTCGTCAATCTTCACCTTGCGGATAAAATGACCGAACGGAAATATACGATCTTCGTCAGGTCTTAAAGAAGCCTCTGTAACAGCTTTTGCCACTCGCATAGAACGAAATTTATACATTTTGAATGGTTTGTTATTCTTACCTATACGACGAGCTGTATAGAATACTGGTCCCCAGTCGGAAATCAAGATTCCGATAATGCCGACTATCCATAAAGGTGATGTACCAATGATGCCTATCAAGGCACAGATAAAATCAAATATCCGCTTGATTACTTTGTAAAACATTATACCATTTATATATCTTTGTTATATTCAATAAGTTAAAGTACCAGCTATATGTGCAACCAAATTATAATTATCGTTTTCCTTTGTCGTATAAAAAATACTTATTTTCTTTTGCCATTACTTCATGTTTTTCCTTGCCTCTACGTCTTTTAAGCTCTCCTCAAATTTCACTACTTGATACTCAAAATCATAGGTACTAATTTTCTGATCATAGCACGAGTCTGCAAACATCTTACAAATAGATTTGAGAAAGAAACTTCCCAACCAAACTAATGGATTGATTCCCACTGTAATCCATACTTTCTTGTTATATTTTTTAGCAAAATAACGAACTATCTCTACGGTATCTGCATATTCCTTGTTCTGAGGATGGAATATACCACTCAATTCACGAAGAATTACCTGACGAACTAACTCTGCCAAATTGTATACATGAATCATACTTCGCTTATTATGCCAAGCAGGGAAAATTGGAGTCTTTGTTGCCAACCAGGCCAACCGAGGTAAGTTGCCCTTATTACCTAAGCCATAGATCATACAAGGACGAAGTAATGCTACCTTAAAACTGGATGACTCAAGTTTCCTCAAACCATTCTCTGCTTGAAGTTTACTATCTCCATAGAAATCATTAGGATGTGGTTTTGTGTTTTCTGTTATCACATCCCCCTTCAGGCTCTTGCTCGCATGATATACAATCTTTGAACTCATAAAGATGAACTGCTTCACCCCATGTTTCTTTGCCCACTTCGCAATCTCTATAGTCAAATCCCGATTTACCTTATAGTACAACGGAGCCATTTTAGGCTTAGGATCCACATGTGCAATACCGGCTACATGGAACACTACATCATATTTCGCAAAGTCAGCCTTCTTCCAAGCCTCATTCATGGTATCCACAGTCTCTACAATAAACTCATCCGGAGTCTGCAATAGCCATTTCTCCACATTCACACCAACAAAACTGTTGGCACCTGTAATCAATACCCTTTTCATTTTTTATGTAGCTGTTTTTTGCAGAATACCTAAATCTGCTGAAACTTATTGAGATTTTTTTGAAACATACTTAGGATCATCCTTAGGAAATTCTTTTACCACTTTAGCAGGACATCCCAACGCTAATGTCCAAGCTGGAATGTCCTTAGTCACCATAGCACCGGCACCAACAACAGCACCTTCACCTACAGTCACACCTGGCATCACAATACAACCAGTCCCTATAGCGCAATTCTTGCACAAATGAATTTTGCCATATTTATAAGGCATCATGCCATAAGTCATTCCCTGTTTATATTCTGCAAGTTCCTTCTTATGACAAAGTAAACGACAATCACCTGCAATGTGCACACCATCCTCTATCTCAATCAAATCAGAATGGTTCAAGTCTACACGAACATAGTCACCAATGAACACATCTTTTCCCACCTTTGCTCCCAGTTTACGAAGAATCGCAGGTCTAAGTTTTCTAGGATTAAATGGTTCTAAAATTGCCCAATTCATTGCATTAATTATTAGACGATGATACCAATTTATAAAAAACTGTTTTAATACCTTCCATAGACTTACATCTCCATAATCCTCTATTGGATATTTAAAGCCCAATAGACAAAGAATTTTATATGTCAAAGTTGTTTTCATATATGATTAGATTTCATAATACTTCTATCTTGCCAACTTTCTTCACTTAAAAATCCAGCATAATTATAACATTTACTTTTTTATCAATTCACTCAAAAAGTCAATATAGTCCTTTGCTATTTTGGGCCAAGAAAACAACCTTTCGCATCGTTCACGATTAACTTTTTTTTGCCATTCGTAATTTTCAAAATTAGTATATAAACGGTCTAGGGCATAAGTTATATCTTCTGCATTTTCTTTTTTCACCCAAATCCCAGAATCACCTAAAGCTTCTTTGTTAGCAGTAATATCTGAAGCTATACAAACTTTACCATAACTCATTCCTTCTAATAAAGAAATTGGTAGACCTTCCATTGAAGAAGGTAAACAAAATACCCATGCGTTACGGAGTATCGTATCTTTGTCTGCACCAAATATCGCTCCTGTAAAAATAATATTTGGATCGTCCTTTGCCAACATATGTAAATAATCGCCATATGATGATCTAGGGGCAGCACATCCACAAATAACCAACTGTTTATCACCATGTTGACTATTCATAAAACCTTTTATCAAATAATCAGGATTCTTATCTTGAACAAGTCGTCCCATAAAAACAATATAATTATTAGGAATAATGCCAAAACGTTCCAACACATCGCTTTTAGACGTTTCCTGTGGAATATTTACAGCACATGAAATAGTACGGCAATCTTTATGAAAATGTTCGCGTATAAAATCTGTTTGTTCTTGCGAAACCGCTGTTAAATACTTATTGATTTTACAATCAAAATAGAATTTTTTTCTCAAAATATTACGTTTACGCAATGAATATTTTGTCCTATTAAACTCCAATCCGTGATTCTGCATAAGAGAAACCCTACCAAGCAATCTTGGCCATATAGAACTAATCAGTGCTGGAGCACCGCAATTATAATGGAATACCTGTATATCTTTCTCTTTGAAAAGTCCCATTATTGTAGATTTGAATCCCAATAATATTTTTGTAAGAGCTGCATTCCTAAATGACTTTTGATGAACTACCTTAAAACCATTCACCCATTCTTCTCCATTATGATCACTCTCTTGATATACGATAGGTTCGTGCCCCATCTTAACTAATTCTGTAGCAAGATTATACATATATGTTGCGATACCATCTGGATGGTAAAAAGTACGTCCTCCTATAAATGCTATTTTCATTTTTCTAAAACTTTTGAATAGTTTTCTACAAAACGTTCTACAGAATAATTATGCAGACGTTCATTTCCCCGTATACCCATTTCAATGCGAAGCTTATCGTCATGTAACAGTTTTAGAAGATGTTCTGACAATCTTTTATAGTCTCCTATTGAAATCAGATAACCATTCCAAGAATCTTTTATCAATTGATTATTATCTCCTACATTTGTTGCCACTACAGGAATACTCCAATTCATTGCTTCCATGATACTATTACTCGTTCCCTCAAAAAGACTCGTCGAGAGATAAATATCAGCCGATTTAAGAATTTCTTGTACATTGTCTGGGGCTATAAGAATCTGAGTGTAATTCGTCAAACCATATTCCTCTACCCAATCTCTGACTTGAGTCTCTATATGACCATGTCCAATAATGGTGAACACAAAGTCCTGCCTTGTCTTCCTCAAATCAGCTATGGTTTTGATGGCTGTTAGATAGTCCTTCTGTGGCTCAAAACGACCAACCGTAATAATAGTCTTTATATCCTTGTCAGTACGCTCTATCGGCTTGCTGATATTAGGGAAGCAGTTGGGAATCACAATGGTCTTCTTCTTACAGAAACCCAGATTCTCAAAGTGTTTTGCTCCCGACTGACAATTATATATAGTATAATCTGCAAAGAAGTTGTGCGCAAACCATTCCAATACGGTCTTCGCCGGAGCCAGTCGCGAGTTTCGAATGCCATTGAATACAGTCTTCACGCCTGCAAGTTTCTCCACCATTGCACCCGTCACATCACATGTTGTCAGATAGTTGAATGCAATTTCTATCTTTTGTTGCTTCAACAGTTGATAATACTCCTTCCACTTGCCGAAGCTCTTTCCAGAAAGATAATGAATTTGTACATGCGCATCCTCCAGAAACTTTTGCACTATCACCGAGAGGTTCTTCTTCCCCCATAATGAAACAAAGTGTACCTCATTCTCCTCACTGAGTGTTGCTGCCAGTAATGCAGCCTGTTTCTCTGCACCTCCTGGTTTGATAGTAGGTATCAGAATTGCTATTTTCATTTTGCTCTGTCTTTAATATAACGGGCAGGATTTCCAGCCCAAACCTGGTAGGGTGGAATGTCTTTAGTAACCACACTTCCTGCTCCTATAATGGCTCCCTTGCCAATAGTAACCGAACTACAGATACACACATTCAGTCCTATAAAAACATCATCTTCGATATGCACCTCACCTCTGCGAAAATGAACACCAGGTTGGGATGGATCAAGATAATGAGTCAGAATCTTTGTGCCAGCGGTGATACGCACACCTTTTCCGATATAGATACTGTCAGGATAGACCGTATCAACACCTACTCCACCATAAATCATAGCACGACCTTTAATATTTACTCCCGCCATTTTCAAGCACTTAGCTCTATGTTGAGGCATCATTGGTAGGTCAGCAAGACCTATCCACATCTTCCTCCACATACGCTTGGGAGGATATACTTCGAAAAAATGTTTTAATGTCATATTATGTATTTATCGTTCTTTCGATTTAAAGAACAGTTTGTTGCACATCAAATGTATTAGGTATGCCAACACAGTTCCTACTACACATACTATGAAGTAGGACAAATAACACCCCTTGTTCATTGAAGAGTTATACAGATTTGGTAAATACCAGATAATCCAAGTTCCAACTACTACGTTTAGCAAGTATGACTCCAAAGAAATTTTACCTAAGAAATTCAGTACAGAAAAAAAGATCTTACCCATATACTTAAAAGTCGGACAACATACCGCAACGAAAGGTAACACCAAAAATTCCGGCCAATATCCACACTGCATGACTTTCATTATTGCTACAAGTGCAAGAGGCAAAATACTCATCCAAAAGTATGAGATCTTCTTGCCTGTCTTTGCAAAAGGTGCTAACATGAAACCTATCAAGAAACTAGGCAAATGATACAACACCTGTTTGACATTATCAATCACCATCTGACAGCCTGTACTTTCAACCGGATAGTTCAGCGCAGAGATTACAACCATAAAAGCAATAAGCAACGAAGAATACAACACAGGACTCTTTACTTTATTGCAGATTCGGTAATGAAGCGGAGTTAGTGCATACACCGGTATCAGCATTGCAATAAACCAAGCTCCCTGATGATTGACCCAATAACTGAGTGTTGATAGTTCAAACAAAGCCTGAGAAATAGGCATCCCATGTAATACAGACAATGTATAATGGAAACCAATAATGATAAGATATGGAATCAATATTCTCTTATATCTCCTTAAATACCAACACCTTACTCCTTGTTGAACATTATTTCCATTCAGACTTGTGAGCGAGTACCATAGCCCCAAGCCGCTTACAAGGAGGAATATATCTACTCCTACAGATGACAATCCACAGAGAGATTCCATCCATCTTGCATTGCTACACCATTACCCACTGAATGACCAAAGATGACCAAAAGAGTAGCAATACCCATCAGCTGTCCTCTGTATTCGCTTATGTCCTGTACATTAAACTGAATCATAGTTTATATCTTCTTAATTACTTTTTCAAAAACATGCTTTCATCCATAGTGAGCAAACATTGCTTTTTCTCTTTTTCTCCTATACCTTTTGTATGCACGTTATACTGCATATTCCGTTCGATATACTCCTCCACAGAACATAGTATTTTGGCAGGATTACCTCCTACTACCATTCCATCTGGAACAGATTTCGTAACCACTGAACCTGCAGCCACCATTGCACCTTCGCCAATAGTTACCCCCGGCATTATTTGGGCATGGGCTCCAATATAAGCCCAGTCCTTGATTACCACCTTTCCAAACACATCGAAATCAGGCACTTTGCGCCTTACTACATTTCCTCCTCCATGTGTATGTATTGCAACCCCTTTGGTGAGTTGTACATTATTGCCAATTGTAACAAGATATGGTTCGGAGGGCCATTCCATACTACGATAAACCAAACAATTGTCCCCAAGGCTCACACCTATCATACGAGCATGCCTAACGGGTGAAAGTACCTTTACCAGCTCCAAATATGCAGATTTTATTATACTCATGATAATCTGTTTATTACATCAATAATCTTCTTGGTCTCATTCAGATAATTAAACTCCCTCATAGCGACCTGCGCACCTGCTTTTCCTATTTCCGTAGCCTCTTCTGGATGCTCCAGTGCCCAAATAATCTTTGACGAAAATTCCTTAGGATTACGCTCTTCGACCAAAAGCGCAGTCTCACCATCTTTCAAGAAAAGAGGAATATCACCTACTTTTGTCACTATGACAGGATTCTCTGTTAAGAGGTATTCTCCAAGCTTTGTAGGGAATCCGCATTGAGCTTGCAAAGAGTCCGGACGATCAAGAGCAAGAACTGCTGCATTCTTCAAAATTTGAGGTATATCAGCCGCTGATACAATACCGGTAAAAACGATCGAATCCTTCACTCCAAGATTCTCTATCAACTTCAGGTTGCCAGAAGCATCGTTCTTATCGGGAGTCTTGCCGATTATGTAAAGCTTCACCTCAGGGTGAGTCTTGTTTACAATCGCAAAAGACTTGATGAGCTCATCCACACCATCCTTGTTATTAGATGCTGTTCCACAATAGGCAATATACTTTTCTGATGGTTGCTTCGTGAGTCCAACAAAACGATTGCTATCAACCGTCATGTTTACTATCTCAATCTTCTCTTTCGGCAAACCGCAAGATACAAAATAATCCTTGAGTGCCGTTGAGATCACAAACATCCCATCTACCTTTACAACCTCACGCTTGTAACGCTCCACGTTGAAGCCTTTGAAGCTATAAACATCCGGATGTTCTGTTTTCTCATGAACAACCTTTACTCCTTTTCTCTTTACAACCTTAAAAAACACATTTCCGAAGTTGGTAAGAAAGACTACATCACCAGGTTTCAGACTCCATGCAAACTTCCATCCATAGAACTCATCAGCAAATTTGTTGAAAATGCGGTTTGAAAATGGCAGATTCTCCCACATATACTTAAATGTGATATGGGGATATGTTTCCTGAACCTTACTCATCTCCGAGTCTGGAGTAAGGAAAACAACCTCAACATCAACACCCAGTTCTGAAAAACCTCGAAGAAAACTAAACACTCGATTACTAAAAGCAGTATTTGGATAGTAAGTATTACAAACTACATAGAATTTATTCATTGTATTCCCATTTTAATTTTGAGATTCTCTATCGCGCCAACACTTCGTTTTGATTCATCTTTCAAAGGTGAATACCAGTCTAAACGATTTGCTTTCTTTACAGCCGACATCCCACAAATAACGCATTTCCATCTGGAAAAGACTTGGCAACTATAGAACTTGCAGCAATTATTATATGGTCGCACAATATCTCACCTCCAGTTATCTTTGCTCCTGTAGATAGAAGCAAACCTTTGCCAATCCTTCTGCCTGTATTGATAATGTAAGTGAGGTATGCAATACTGCGTATGGGCCAATCCTATTGATATTTCCAACTACGATAGTCCCACAGTGAGGAATTACCAATCCGTAATCACAGACATCATATCCGATACTCAAACCGAGTTTACGAGATAGCCTAAAATAATTCATTGATTATAAAAAGAATAGCTCCACAGAATTACAATAAGAGTAATACTACACCTTTCTCATTGCCTTAATAAGGAACTCCATGATGTAATCTGGAGGGAGCTACAAGATGCAATAACTTCTTTTTGAGAGGTTCTTTGAAGTACCCTCTCTATTCATCATCATGTCTGTCTGAAAGTAGAAGTGGAAATTATTGCGAGATATAATAATGCTCATATTTATCTATAATGTATTGTCTAGAAAATCAATAAGTTTTTTAGTCACTTCTTTTGAACCAAAGTTGGCTATAGCATAGTTATACGCTCTTCCTGCCACTTCTTTTGCCTCTTGAGGATGTGATAGGATATATCTCATCTTTTCTGCGTATGCGACATCATCGCAAGGCTCTACCAAGTAAACGGTATTGTTATCTTGCACATAGTAATGAATCTCTCCTACATTCGTCACTATTGCCGGTGTATGACTCATCATGTATTCTGCCAATTTCGTTGGAAAACCACCCACCGCTCTCTTTGTAACAGGTTGAGACGTTACAAGAATCTCCGCATTTGCAAGAGTCTGTGGAACTAAGTTATAATCTATTCTTCCTTTAATAAAAACTCTATTTCCTAGTCCTAGTTCTGCTATTACTCCTTCGACAATACTTTTATCTTTGTCGTTAGGTGTGCCATAAAGATATAAATCAACATCGGAAAAATCATCGCATACTCTCTTAAAAGCTCTGATGATGTTATCAACATTATCTTTTGCTAACATCATATTCCCCATATAGCACATATACTTACGGGAAACTTTTTGCTTTACTATACCATCAAAACGAGCTGTATTTAAAATTGAGCATAGAATATACGTAGGCTTCTCGCATACCAACTCATCGTAAAATCTTTGAAGAGCCTCTGTCATGAGAACCCTGAACAAAATGAACTGATAAACAAATTTATATGCGAGTTTATAAGAGAAAGGAATTGCAGATTTCAGCCTCCTAATAGGCTCGGGAAACTCGTCGCCAATAAATCCAATCTTGATTCCCATGATTCGCAACACTGGAACAAAAAAGAGGAGATATGTAGGATGGTCAAAGCTTAAGAGTATACAATCAAACTTTTCCTCTTTATGGGAATTCCTTATTTTCTTTATGGCATTTAAGAGAGACTTAGGTCTATCAACAAAAAGTTTATATAACTTGGACTTATTCGTATCCCTCTTATGGGCATAGGTGTACTTAACACCTCCAATACAACCTGAAAGAGAATATGCATCATCAACTACCTTTGGCTGAAACACCACTACTTCAACCTTACATCCATTATCCACTAACCCCTGCCCATAGGATAGTATTCTTATTGTAGGGGCCATCCCTTCGGGGAATGAATATGTGCAAAGAATTCCGATTTTATTTATCATACGTGTATGTATTAAATGCAAAAAAATATAGAATCATAAAGAAAGGTGAATATGTAATTGTTTGTGAGAAACATAAAAGCAGCAAGGATACAAAAACGCATACATTCGCCCCCTTGTGACTATTACCGACATATACCTTTGTTCCTCTATATAACAAGTAGTAAAACACTATGGATAATGGAATGCCATAATACCTCATCAAATCAGTTAATCCATTTGGGCTAAAAAGTTCATCTCCAAAAACATTTGAAAGAAATGGACCAAAGCCAATAATCGGAGATTGCGTTATCTGATTCCAATGATATGCAATGGCGCCAAATCTTGACCAAGTGGAGTCATCAGCTGATTGCTCAGCAATTTTTTCGGTCATAAAATCTAATTGCCCCACATAATATACAACAACAAGCAATATGACAGACAAAATGAATTTATAGCTTTTCTTGATGTTTGAAAAAAATATATATCCGACAAACAATACAGCCGTAGCTACATATCCAGTCGTAGAAAAAGTTGTTAGATTTGTAAGTAGCAACACAAGACTCTTCTTCGACGTAATCTTTTCTTTGAAATAGAAAAGATTAATAGCTAATGCTAGTGTTATATAAATGGTAAAACGCCCTGGCTCCCAGAAGGGACCTGAATTTCGCATAAGACCTTTAAAATCTTGGGGGATACTAAATATGTATAGTGTATCTACAATATTTGTATTGTTCTCAATATTATCCCAACCTAAAAGAGGAAATTGTGATGCAATTGACCGAAGAAAGGATAGTCCCAATGGAAACAAGCAAATTACCCACAATACCAAGCAAACCTGTGAGATGAAACAGACTAAATCTAAATATACTTTTACAAACTTACAGCAAATTATCTTAGCAAATATAGCACAAACTAAGAGCAAGCATGTTGGCTTAATAAGATTGATAATGGCCCCACCAAAATTCACCATTTGTAAGAAATGAACAGACAAAACAACACCAATTAGCAGGATTGTCGAATTTGAAAGTTTATAATCTCGTTGAAAAAAGATGATTCCAACGATTGGCATCATATACAACATCCATTCAAGGAAAAGCCCATAGGTGAAGCCTCCTCCCGACCATAGAATTATGAATAGAAGAATGGCATACTCATACCACTTTGTCTTGTCGTTATATGTGGTTATTTGTTCCATATCCCCGTTGCAGTTTGGTTGATGAGTTTATTGCATTGCAGTTTAGACCATACGTAATTCAGCGCAAATACAATAGTATTTGCTATTAACACTCCAGACAAGCCACATAAATTGCCCAAAAATATTGCAAGCGGTATATAAATGATTGCAATTATTCCTGTCAGTATTATTTGCGCAAATACTTTTCCTGTTCCATTAATGATAGTTCCATAGACTTTGTACAACATTTCAAATGAAATATACAATAATATAAGACCTGTGGTTGAATAATTTATGTCTATTGAGCCCCTGCCCAGCCACATGCCATATACAAACTTAGAAGCCAATACCATCAATACGCCAATAAAAATAGACGCAATACAGACTTTTCGTGAAAAAGAGAGCGTCTTGTTTATCCACTCAAAGTCTTTACGAACATAAGCATCCGTTGTTGCAGACCACACAGGAGTGATGACAATAGTGAAAATCATAGTCAAAAGACTAACATATTTAAATGCCAAATTATACTCTACCACTGCTTCTGGACTTACGACTCTTGCTATGATAATGCTATTGGCCTGAAAAAGTACAATTGTAATCATTTGGAGAACAAAAAACTTCAAATCCAAGGCTTAAGATACTACCAACTGATTTGAACTCAAATAGTTTGAAGGATGGTGCAATTTCTTTCAGTTTCGTTCTAAAAAGTCCGATAGATCCCCAAAAGAGAACTAAAGGAGGAATTATACTGTTGACAGCACCTATCTGTAAGACGGAAGTAACATCAAACACATATACCTGTATTACCAACGCAATGAGAGCAACAAATTGTCCCACGAAGGTAAACAATGATTGGAACGCAGGCATTTGATAAGCAAATAGAATTGAATTTATTAATCCAAACAAGAACTGAATACAAAAAGCTATAAACACTACATTTGTAAGTCCTCGAATTTCACCAGCATCACTTGTAGGGGAATTCAAAACCCCTAACCAATCAACAAAAGGACTAACCATCAAAAAGATTACTATAATTAATGCTACATATATAGCAAGAGTTACATAACAGCTGCTTACAATCTTCTTAGCAGAATGAAAGTCTCCCTTTGCCAAAAATTCTGGTAATTTATTTCTGAGTCCATTTCCTAAACCAACATCCATATACCCAACCCAACCTACAATTGAGGTGAGGTTAGTAATACTCCATAATCTGCCCTATCTACATGATGAAGCATAATAGGAGCTGATATCAGGGTAAGAATCATTGAAACTCCCCTAATACCGATCATTGCCACAGTATTTTTATACATTTTTTTACTGCGACTATCAGTTCCTATGAACTTTTTCCTTATTTGAGTCTTTATACTAAACATTTATTATTTTCTATTGAATAGATAATAGACACATGCAACTGAGATGTACAAACACATTAAAAACTTGTCGGAAAATGAGCTTATATCCTTACTTTATTCCTCCCCCCTCACACCCATATATACGCATAAAGGGGTTCGAAGATAAGCTTTCAGAATAAACCTTGCTGAATAGTATCCTTTGGCATGATTGATAACATAAGTTGAACCATAATAGCTTGTCATTGCATTTGTTAAAATCATTTTCTTCATGGTTCCTATATAGGAATCAGGATTTAATTCAGTACATACTGAAATCGAGATTTTTAATCCTACAGCGCCAACACCCTGACTGGACTTGTCGGTTGGAATACTATCCAAAGCCTTGTCATAGTTCTTGATTCCACTCCTACAAGATGCCCCTCTATAATCTGATACTGATTTTCAATTTTATTCCATCTTGCTACTTCATAAGCGTCATAAAGTTTATCACTTGCTTGCGATACGTATTTTGCAGCATTTTTCTAATTTATCATTCATTAAAGCGTGCGAAATATGACAGGCTTTCGCCCTCGTTCTCACGAATCAACTCACACACGAAATTGAGAATACGTGTCTTCCCATTGCCATGATGACCATAGATTGCTGCTATTCTATTCATAGGGATCTCTTGTTTTATAGAGTTGACTGCATTAGGAGTTGGATAGATTAATATTCATCGTAATAAAGTTCATTTGACATACTTAGAATAAACTGTAATCTATTTGGAACATCCGTTCAGCCTATTTCAGTTCAGATGATTGATATTTTTCAGAACTTTCTCCACACCATTTTATCGACGATACCGACATAGCTCTGCACAATCTTCACAACTTTGGTTGAGACATTCTCGTCTACATAGTCAGGCACAGGAATACCATGCTGACCTTCACGACAAAGTTCAACGGCTGTGTCTACGGCTTGAAGTAATGATTTCTCGTCAATACCGGCAATGATAAAGTCGCCCTTGTCAATAGCCTCTGGACGCTCAGTAGAGGTTCGAATGCAAATAGCTGGAAAGGGATGTCCCACACTGGTGAAAAAACTTGATTCTTCAGGTAATGTACCACTATCACTAACAACAGCAAAAGCACTCATCTGAAGACAATTGTAATCATGGAAGCCAAGAGGCTCATGTTGAATAACCCGTTCATCAAGTTTGAAACTACTCTCTGCAAGACGGTTACGACTACGTGGATGACAACTATAAAGAATCGGCATGTTATACTTCTCTGCCATACGGTTGATAGCATTGAAGAGCGACATGAAGTTCTTTTCGGTGTCGATATTTTCCTCACGATGAGCAGAGAGCAAAATATATTTTCCTTTCTCCAGACCCAGACGCCGATGTACATCGCTGGCTTCAATTTCGGCAAGGTTATTGTGAAGTACTTCCGCCATAGGTGATCCCGTGACATAGGTACGTTCCTTAGGTAGACCACAATCGGCAAGATATCTTCGCGCATGTTCCGAGTATGCCATATTCACATCACTGATGATATCAACAATACGACGGTTGGTCTCTTCCGGAAGGCACTCGTCTTTGCAACGGTTACCTGCTTCCATATGGAAAATTGGAATATGCAGGCGCTTCGCACCAATTACACTCAAACATGAGTTGGTATCACCAAGTACAAGAACTCCGTCCGGCTTTGTCTGAGCAAAGAGTTTATATGAACAATTGATGATATTACCACAAGTAGCTCCCAAATCATCACCTACGGCATCCATATATACTTCCGGCTCTGCCAACTTCAAATCTTTAAAGAATATACCGTTGAGGTTGTAATCATAATTCTGACCGGTATGAGCAAGAATCACATCGAAATACTGACGACATTTGGTGATGACAGCCGCCAAACGGATAATCTCGGGACGAGTGCCGACAACGATTATCAGCTTTAATTTACCATTATCCTTGAATTTTATATCTGAATAATCGAATTTAGGTTGTTTTTCCATATTATTTTTCTACTTTATCAAAGTATGTATCCGGCTTATTAGGATTGAATACCTCATTGCAGTACATCACTGTCACCAAATCTTCCGTATCAGAAAGATTGATGATGTTATGAGTATAACCGGGAAGCATGATGACAGACTGTATTTTCTCTCCGCTCACCTCATAGTTAAGCACTTCGTCTGTTCCTTCCTTACGGAGTTGAATAAGACCATGCCCACTGACTACAATAAACTGTTCCCATTTGGTATTGTGCCAGTGTTCACCCTTGGTTACACCTGGTTTGGAGATATTAATGCTTACCTGGCCGCAATTCAAGGTATGTACAAGTTCTGTGAAACTGCCACGTTGATCTACATTCATTTTCAAGTCGAAGATCGCTTTTTCTTTTGGTAAGTAGCTCAAAAAAGTACTGTACAGACGTTTGGCAAATGAATCAGCCGGGATTTCTGGAATCATCAGTGTCTTAGGCATTTCCGCGAATTGATGTAATAAGTCAACGATTTCACCAAGCGTCACCTTATGGGTGACAGGGCAATAGCAATATCTGCCGTCAGCCTCCGGATGTACATCAAGCCCCTCGAACTCGCAATGATGTTCCTCGCCTTTCAGGGCATGAATCATTTCGTCCACAAGATCATCAATGTAAAGTAGCTCAAGTTCTACACTCGGATCGTTGACCTGTATAGGCAAGTCATTGGCAATATTATTGCAGAAAGTGGCTACGGCACTGTTATAGTTTGGACGGCACCACTTACCGTAAAGGTTCGGAAAGCGATAGACCAAAACCTTGGCTCCTGTCTCTTTGCCGTATTGTAGAAAAAGATCTTCACCCGCCTTTTTGCTACGACCATATTCACTGTTACCAAAACGACCGGTCAACGAGGCTTGCGCACTGGAGGAAAGCATGACGGGACAAGTGTTATGATATTTCTTCAAGGTGTCAAGTAGTGTACTTGCAAAACCGAAGTTACCTTTCATGAATTCATCATTGTCTTTAGGGCGGTTCACCCCGGCAAGATTGAATACGAAATCGGCCTCTTTGCACCAATTATCCAGTTGTTCCGAAGTAGAGTCAAGATCGTACTCGAATACGTCACTAATCTTCAGTTCACCATAACAACGAGCCTTACCGTCCTTGATGTTATTAAGTTGGGCACAAAGATTCTTCCCTACAAAACCTTTGGCACCGGTTACTAATATCTTCATAATTTTATTATTGTACGAAGTTGCCCTCACCACTCAACTCCTTCTTTATATAGTCCAAAGCTGCAATCTTGGCTTTGGTTTCTTCCACGTTAAGGATTCGCGTATTGTTTGAATTGAACTCTGTAAGCGTGTTACGCTCTGTCTCACCCTCTTTGAAATATTTATCGTAATTCAATCCGCGGTTATCTGCCGGTACACGATAGAAATTGCCCATATCCTCTGCTTTGGCACATTCCTCATTGGTCAGCAATGTTTCATACATTTTCTCTCCATGACGGATGCCGATAACCTTAATATCTTCTTTCTTGCCGCCAAAGAGCTCACAGACAGCTTCCGCCTGAGTCCGGATGGTACAAGCCGGAGCTTTCTGAACAAGGATGTCACCATTCTGACCATGTTCGAAAGCAAACAATACGAGATCCACCGCCTCTTCCAATGACATGATGAAGCGCGTCATTTTAGGCTCGGTCAACGTTACAGGATTACCATTGCGAATTTGCTCTATCCAGAGAGGAATGACTGAACCACGGGAACACATCACGTTGCCATAACGTGTACAACAAATCTTGGTCTTGCCGGAATAACGGCTTTTTGCCACTGCTATCTTTTCCTCAACAGCTTTGGTGATACCCATAGCATTGATTGGATAGGCAGCCTTATCCGTGGAAAGGCAGATTACGGCACCAACACCCGCCTCAATAGCAGCCGTCAATACATTGTCAGTACCGATTACATTCGTCTTGACAGCTTCCATTGGGAAAAATTCGCAACTCGGAACCTGCTTCAAGGCAGCAGCATGGAAGATATAGTCTACTCCCGGCATAGCGTTCCTACAAGACTGGAGGTTACGTACATCACCGATAAAGAATTTTATTTTATTTGCCACATCAGGATACTTAATCTGATATTCGTGGCGCATATCGTCCTGTTTCTTCTCGTCACGTGAAAATATACGAATTTCACCGATATCGGTACGAAGGAAACGATTCAAGACTGCATTACCGAAAGAACCTGTTCCACCGGTAATCATTAGGGTTTTACCCGCAAAAATGCTCATAGTTTTACTGTTTTATTGTTTTATTTCTCCGTATTATAAAACTTTACATACCACTCTGCAAAGTTTCTTAGACCATCTCTCAAACTTGTACCCGGTTTAAAAGCAAAATCCTGTTCCAATGAAGTAGTATCAGCATAAGTTACAGGCACATCACCCGGTTGCATAGGCACAAGTTCTTTATGGGAATCAAAATCATAGTCTTTCGGAAGCACACCGGCACGGACTAATTCTTCCTGAAGAATAGTTACAAATTCAAGCAGGTTCTCTGGATGACTGTTACCGATATTATATACTTTGTATGGTGGAATCGGAAGTCCGTCTTCCCCATTATCTTTTTCTGGAGCGTGTTGCATAACACGTACTACTCCCTCCACAATATCATCCACATAGGTAAAATCACGCTTACAATTACCATAATTGAAAATCTTGATAGTTTCGCCTTTTACAAGCTTGTCGGTAAACCCAAAATACGCCATATCCGGACGACCTGCAGGACCATAAACCGTAAAGAAACGTAAGCCTGTTGATGGAATATTATAGAGTTTTGAGTATGCGTGAGCCATCAACTCGTTACTCTTTTTTGTTGCTGCATAAAGGCTGACCGGGTTGTCAACCTTGTCATCAGTTGAATACGGAACTGTCTTGTTACTGCCGTATACGGATGATGAAGAAGCATAAACCAAGTGCTCCACCTCATAATGACGGCAGGCTTCAAGGATATTATAGAAACCGATAAGATTACTTTGGACATAGGCATCAGGATTGGTGATACTGTAACGGACGCCCGCCTGGGCCGCAAGATTTACGACAACGGAAATTCTGTCTTCAGAGAAAATTCTTTCTACCGCATCCTTATCGGCAATCGAGGCATGGACAAAAGTCCAGTCACGGTTTAACAACTCTATTTCCTTGAGACGCTCATACTTGATATTGACATCGTAATAATCGGTGATGGAATCAACACCGATTACCCTGATATTTCGGAAATCATGGAAAAGGCGCATGACAAGGTTGCTACCAATAAAACCGGCAGCACCCGTTACAAGCACAGTCTTTCCGTCCAGCTCTACATTATATGACAACATGGTCAGTCCCTTCTAAAAATGTCACGTGTATAAACCTTAGCTTCCACATCTTCCAGACTGTTGTCAAAACGGTTGGCTATGATAGCCTTGCTCTGCACCTTGAATCCAGCAAGATCGTTAACAACCCTGCTGCCGAAAAATGTAGTCCCGTCCTCAAGCGTGGTTCATAGATGATCACTTCCGCACCCTTCGCCTTGATACGTTTCATTATACCTTGAATGGCGGACTGGCGGAAATTGTCAGAGTTCGATTTCATGGTCAGGCGGTATACACCGATGACGCAAGTATGTTCCTTGGATGCGTCCCATTGTCCATTTCCCGTATAATAACCTGCCTTGCGGAGTACTGCATCAGCTATATAATCCTTACGGGTTTTGTTTGATTCCACGATTGCGGACATCATGTTCTGAGGAACATCCTGATAGTTGGCAAGGAGTTGTTTGGTATCTTTCGGCAGGCAGTAACCGCCATAACCGAATGAAGGATTATTATAATGTGTCCCAATACGGGGATCAAGCCTACGCCCTCAATGATCGCTTTGCTATCCAATCCCTTTATTTCAGCGTATGTGTCAAGCTCATTAAAGTAGCTGACACGGAGAGCCAGATAGGTGTTGGCGAAGAGCTTGACTGCTTCCGCTTCTTTTATGCCCATAAAGAGCGTGTCGATGTTTTCTTTGACAGCCCCTTCCTGCAAAAGGGCAGCAAATGTCCTAGCTGCTTCCTGTAACATAGTGACATCCGTGACAGACCAGATCGCCTTGTTTTCTTCAGCAAACTCCGGACCGTCAATGATCTTCGGATAACCTACGATGATACGGCTCGGGTAGAGATTGTCATAAAGGGCCTTGCTTTCACGAAGGAACTCCGGTGAAAACAGCAGGTTGAACTTCTTGACTCCTTTCTGGGCATATTTTACATAAAGGTTACGGGTATATCCCACCGGAATTGTCGATTTGATGACCATTACGGCATCGGGATTCACTTCAAGCACAAGATCGATAACTTCCTCCACACGACTCGTATCGAAATAATTCTTCACAGGATCGTAGTTTGTAGGAGCGGCTATTACCACAAAGTCGGCATCAGCATAGGCTAACCTCCCGTCCAAAGTGGCAACAAGATCAAGCGGCTTTTCAGCCAGATACTTCTCGATATAATCATCCTGGATAGGGGAAACCTTGTTGTTCAGTTTCTCCACCTTTTCCGGGATTACATCCACGGCAGTTACATGATGATGTTGTGATAGCAGTGTCGCTATGCTCAGTCCCACATAGCCAGTTCCGGCTACTGCGACCCGAATCTCTTTGAAATCACGCATATTATGTTTGATTTGGTTTTATCAATAGCAGTTTATTTACCCTCCGACTTGTATGCTTCTCTCCATAACCATAGCCATAACCATAACGCTTGCCATAGCCATAATACTTGCCGTATTTACCATAACCATAATAATAGCCGTACTTCTTTTTCTGAAGATCCAAGCCGTTAATGGCGATACAGAGGTTAGGCAGTTTGTTGTTTTCCATAAGCTCATTGATCAAAGTAAACTCTGCCTTACGGGTATAATCAGCACGGCATACGTATACCGACAAATCAGCTGTGCGACCTATCAGCAAGGTATCAGTTACCATACCCACGGGGGCCGTATCCAGAATCACATAGTCAAAATTAGCCTTCAACGTTTCGATGGCTTTTCCAAGCCGTCACGAGCCAATAATTCCGTTGGATTGGGAGGAACTGATCCGCCCGGAAGAATAAACAGATTCTTGTTTATATCGGAAGGCTGTACTAAATCCATCAGATTCTTTGTCGGATTGGTCAGAAACTGGGTAATACCATGTTCCTTTTGGGAAATATTAAAAACCTTATTCAATCCCGGTTTACGAATGTCAAGACCTACTATCACAACCTTTTTCCCTAACAAAGAAAGACTAATAGCCAAATTAGATGATACAAAAGACTTACCTTCACCACTGATGGTAGAAGTCACCAGAATCACATTCTTGCCATTTTCAAGCATAAACTGAAGATTGGTACGTACATTACGGAATGTCTCGCTCATCAAATTATTATGATTCTCAAATACAGCTATAGAACCGGACTTTTCATCCGCCAACGGGATATCGCCAATAACAGGAAGAGAAGTTAGTTTTTCAACATCAGCACGGCCCTCAATCTTGAATTTGGTCAAGCCAATCAGATAAATAATACCTACCGGAAATCCTACTCCTAATACCAAGGCGGCAAGATAGACCATCATCCTCTTAGGAGAAACCGGATTGTCGTCCGCTAACGCTTCATCAATAATCTTGGCATTATTTGCTGTAGCTGCCAAAGTGATGGCATTCTCTTCACGTTTTTGAAGTAACATCAAATAAAGACCGGCCTTAATTTCCTGCTGCCGGGCGATACTTACGAACTGGCGTTCCTGGGTCGGAGCGTCATTAATACGACGAGAATAGCGGTTCGCCTCACGGGCAAGGTCTTCTTTGGTTATCTGCAATCCTTTCAATGTAGCATCCAGCGTAGCCTGTACATTGCTCCGCATCGCACGGATACTAGTATCCAAATTTATGATCGTCGGATTATTCTCGGTTGATGTACGGAGCAAGCGCTTTCTTTCAACCAACATTTCATTATATCTGTCTATTGCACCAGCTGATGCTGCATCCTGTAATCCAATATTACTTGGCAAGACCTCATATTCATTACCTTGCATATAGCGTTGCAAATCCATCACCAAATTGATTTGAGTCTGGTTTTCCACACGTTTCTTTTCATATTCAGCATTACCGGTTAAGGCTATTTGCGCCTCACTGCTCAAATCTGTAATTCCGGCGCTACGCTTGAAGTTCTCCAAGTCTTGTTCTGTACTTCCAAGTTCCTTGGAAATAATGCCGATACGTTCGTCGATGAATTCTGCGGTTTTTTGGGCTACCTCATTCTTGTCATTATTGGCATTGATATTGTACATCTCAAGGAGTTTGTTGATGAAGTCCTTGCCACGCCGGGTATTTGAGTTCTTTAACGAAAGAACAGCTACAGAAGTAGTTTTTGATGTAGGGGCTATCGACAAAGATTTGATATATCCTTTGGCCACAGACATCGGCCGGTTTATAAAAGCTTTTATATGACGCTCTTTACTTTCCTCCTTAGCCTGATTGGTCGTCAATGTATCCTTGCTTTCAAAAAAGGCGATCGTCCCCTCATCGGTCGGAAAAACAGCAGGTAATTTATCGAATTGTTTCCGGTACTCTTTGTCTTTCACTGTTATCAACGCATCCATCCCACCATTAGGAAATAAAGTCATCTCCACTTCCATTGGTGCAGACAGTTTTTCCGCCTCCTGTGGAGTCAAGCTCACCACTACGGGCGAGGTACGGTAAAGTTCCCTATTAGGAAACTCATCTTCATCCTTATAAGTCACAAACAGTCCCAGATTATTGACCACTTCACGGGCAAGAGACTTTGATTTCAGCACCTCGATTTCATTGTCTACATTGTTCGACGAGGAAACGAAGCCGTCCAGTCCCATCTTTTCCAGTTCGGAGGACATGCTCGCACCACCGCCCTTCTTATCATCCTTGATTAAGACTGTGGCAGTTATATCATAGACAGGAGTGGCCAAACGCAGGTAGCCCCATGCGCAGGCGATACAGATTATTACAGAAACCACAAACCAAGGCCAATGGATCAGGTAACGGAAAAGGATTTCCTGAATATCCACCTGCTCTTCCGGTTGCTCACCCCGGTTCTCTCTTTTTTCCCCAATCATATCTATATTACTATTTGAAAATTGTTACTAATAAACTTGCCAATGATACCAGAATAGAAGTAGCGGAGAACCACAAGCTGGTACTGTTACCTATATCGGAGTTACGAGCTTTTGCTTTATTAGGAGTCACATAGACTATATCATTCTGCTGTAACCAATAATAAGGAGAAAGAATTGTCTCCGCCTTGTTTAAATCCAATGTCACAATTTCCTGTTTGCCATCAGCACCTTCACGAATCAGTTTACATTGTCACGAACTCCCCAGACCGTCATGTCACCGGCCATGGCAAGAGCTTCCAACAAGTTGACTTTCTCATTGTTGATAGTAAATGTACCTGGACGGGCAACCTCACCTAATACAGAAATTTTATAGTTTACCATACGGACAGTAACTATCGGAGTCTCCTTTATGTAAGGTTTCAGTTTGTCTATTATCAGTTGTTCAGCTTCTCTTTTCGTCAGTCCACCTATTTTTAATTCACCCAGAACAGGAAAATTGATCTTGCCTTCATTATCTACCAGATAAGGTTGTAAAACAGGCTGGGTAGTCAATTGGGTGCTGGCAGTAGCCACATTGGCAGGAGTTGCCACCGTCAAGTTAAACGGAACTGCAAGTTCCGGACTAGTACATGACACTATGATAGTAAGTAAATCTTTAGGCATTATCTTGGCATCATATAAATTTTCCTGTTGATTGGTGTCCTTTACAACTCCCGCATCCTGCAAATAAGGTACTTTCTTATAAGACTGACAGGAAGCAAGCAGAAATGCCGCTATCAGGCAAGAAAACAGACTTTCATACAAGCTTCGTACATTCAAATGCGTGCGCAATGATTTATTCATATTAAATGATAATTTATTTATAGTAATCTTTTGTTGATTATTTCCTATTTATTCTTTATCCAGTACTTCAAATCGCGGAGAATTTTTTGATTTGAACTCCGGAACTATTTTCTTCATCAACCGCACGGTATCCATGATCTTTACCGCACGCGACAACCTTTCAAACTCTGCATAAGTATCAAGAATATCAGTATATTCATACCGACGAACTTTGGCGATCATGATTTTCTTATTCTCTGTTGGGATCGTATTTTCTTTATCGCTCAAGACCTCTTCATAAAGCTTCTCACCCGGACGTAATCCCGTGAATTCTATTTTGATGTCTTCACCCGGACGATAGCCAGCCAATTCGATCATACGAGTCGCTAGATCAACGATCTTGACTGCTTTTCCCATCTCAAAAACCAAAGATCATTGCCCTCACCCATTGTGGCGGCCTCCATTACCAAACGGCAAGCTTCGGGAATGGTCATGAAGAAACGAATAATATCGGGGTGAGTAACAGTCACCGGCCCACCATTCTCTATCTGTTCTTTAAAACGAGGAATGACAGAACCGTTACTACCCAATACATTACCAAAGCGGGTGGTGATAAATTTGGTATTACCTTTCACTTTTCCTTCACGGATAGCACATCCCAGACTTTGAACATAGATTTCAGCTAAACGCTTGGAACAGCCCATTACATTAGTAGGATTTACAGCTTTATCCGTAGACACCATAATCATCTTTTCAGCACCATATTCCACAGCCATATCAGCCACCTGACGAGAACCGGTCACATTGACAAGTACAGCCTCACAAGGATTTTCTTCCATCAATGGTACATGTTTATAAGCGGCGGCATGAAAGACGATTTGAGGATGATACAATTCGAATACCATACGAACGCGTTCCTTCACACGCACATCACCAATCACCGGAACAAAATCTATATTTGGATATTTTTTCTCAAACTCAAGACGGACATTATGCAAAGGTGTTTCTGCAGAGTCGAACATGATAAGTTTCTGAATTCCCATCTGCACTAATTGACGGCAAAGTTCACTACCAATACTGCCTGCCGCACCAGTCACCAACACCACTTTTCCCCTGAATTCTTCTGCAACCTGACGAAGGTTGATATTAATTTCGGCACGACCCAACAAATCCTCAATCTTAATAGGACGTACCCACTGATGAAAGTTTCCATCAGAATCCGCTTCACTGATAGTAGGAGCTATCAATGTTTTAAGTTCATTGTTTTTACAATATTCCAGAAGGCGTTTTTCTTCCAGACGGGTATCTTCATAACGGGCAAACAGAATCCCCTTAATTCCGCGCTTCCGCATGATATAATCAACATCCGATTCATTTTCAAAGTAATAAACGGGAAGATCTGCCAATCGGCGTCGGCTGTTATTTTTACCATATACATAAAAACCGGCTACTTTATAATGTGCACTATCCCTAAGACGTAACTTCAAGGCTACACTCTCTTCATTAGTACCATAAATAAGAATACGTGTGTTCTTTTTATTCACCCAATCCAATAAAAAATCATAGACGATTATCAATGATACACGAAAGGTCGTCAAGATCACTAAAGTCAATAAACCATCAAATAGAAGATAGGATATTTTATAATTATATGGCAATTGGGTCTCATATATAACTCCAAAAGAAATAATGACCAAACAGGCTATTTTAAATAAAACGGCACACATGATACGCCAAAGTTCACGTGCCTGTGAGAAACGAATTGTATTACGATAAGTATGGAATAATAAAGAGCCCGCAACACTTGCCACCAAAGAAACGCAAGCAAATTTACAGAGTATCCAGTCGGTCAGTGGAACACGCGCCATATAATGAATTACCACATAGGCGACCAACGAACATAATACAGAAATTGCCGTGTCAATACCTAAAATAACCCAATAACTGAAATAATTTTTGCGGACATATTGCACTATGTCCTTCAATGTTTTTTCCATTATAGTATAAATGAATAAAATAATATTTCGAAATTTGATTTATCTGATTGATTATGATCAGTACAAGGACTATGACTACGATTTCCATGTTGGTGTAGCCCAACAAAGAATCCCTTCATCTTTCGATACGTACATACATTTCTACACTATATCTTTTGTAAAGATATAATTCATAATACTTTATGGATTTTTATTTTTAAGAGAGGTCATCGATAAATATATCCACTGTTTGGTTACCGATGTCAGATAGACTGCCTGCTATTTTACAGACTTTCATTACATTTTTGCAGTAAATCCCCATACCCTATAAATAGATTGATTACTCAATCACGTAAATCCCCATTTTCAGATACCGGCTCTACACACCCAGCCGGTATATCTACACATGCACACCCTAACATTGTCAATCGAACAGCAACTTTCGATTTCCCATTCACATGTACTAATTCCCCTTCCAATCCTGCCAATGGTCCCTTGATTACCCGTATTTTCTCTCCCGGAGCCAATGGCGATGTACTCATGCTAATCGTCTCATCCGAGTAATCGAGCATAAACTTAAATCGCAACATTTGTTGATCAGGAATAACAGCCGGAGTACTCTCCCCACGTAATACCATGTAACGGCTGATAGAAGATAAAGTCAGGACTTCTTTTTGTTCTTGCAGATCAACGTGAACGAAAATCATCATCGGAAGCAGTACCCGGTCGACAATTTTACGGCGGTCGCTCCATTGATGGACTTCTTGTTGAATTGGAAGGAAATTTTCGATCCCCATTTTCGTAAGCCGCTCACCCGTTTTTTTCTCGTGACAAATACGTACGATTGCCACCAACCAACGTTTTGAGCGCGCTACGCTGCTGCCAATCACATCTGTTGGCAGAAGATTTCGATCGTCATTTTTCTTAATGATCATGTATTTTTACCCCTCATTTTTCCATTACCCCTTAGGCAATGGATTGAATTCGGTGACAAAGATAGATAAAATTATAAATAGTAAACAAGAAAAAACGCTTTCTTTTTTTACACACAAATAGAAATATACAGTTAAGACTATCTTGGACGTGAAAAATCCGCTATCACATTGGTTCTATTTTACCACCCATATTTTATACAACATCCCTAAACAAATCAGGCGCAGAATTTCCGCGCCTGATCTCTATTTCTTACTTACCACTTATAATTGATACCGAAGCTAAGCAATTCTTTCAACTGGAAGAAGCTGTCTCCTTCAGTCGGTTTCGAGCTGTCGTCAAAACGGGTATGTATATAGAGCTTAGTAGAAAGATAACGGTTCAAAACGAAGTTGAATGTGTTTTCCCATTCTACACGTGCCCAATGGTAGTTGGTCAGGTAATTGAGACGAGACTCTAAAGTTACTGCAGAAATGATGGTCCAGTTGAATGTCGATTGCAACTGGGAACCGAAGTCATTTTTAGAGCATTTTCCTTTGTCTAAGCCAAACTTAGTTTCATTCACTTCAGAATCACCTATATAACGCAAGTTATAAGTCAACGGTGCCATAAACACGGAAAGATTAAATTTCTTCTTACTCAATTTATAATCCATACCGACACTGACTGCCAAATCTGCCGGAGACATGAAAGACGAAACCAATTCTTCACTATTAGCTTTATAACCGTTGAAGAACTGTGTCTTAAACTCGGAAGAAATGGTATAGTACCAATTCTTGAAAGCCCTCAAACCTAATTTATTATATAAGCGGAATTGGTCGGTGTTAAAAAGATATTTATGATATTCATCTGACGGAGTGGAGGTCATACCCACTTTAGCTTCCAGTTGATTCTCAAACAGGACTTTTTCATTATCATTATAGTTGGCAAAAATCTGAAAAGTCGCTAATCCGGAGAAGTTACTTTCACCTCCCTTATACCAGTTATCCGAAAGGTGGTTCTGACTGATCTGCAACGATCCGTTACCTCCGGTCACCCACCAGTTAGGCCTGCTAATCTTCATATTGGCCTTTCCTACATTATCATCCATGTTTTCCGGTTGGAACAGATGAATAACGTTTGCTTTGGGAGATATTTTCGGCTTCACATCATGACGGAACACGTCACGACTCATGATACGATCCTCCGTAGTGACAACTAATTCCGGACGCTCCAAATAAAGATCCATCAACGCGCTGTTGACTATCTTCCCGGCACGTTGAGTTTTGGTAAATACCAGGGTATCGTATGGCAAAAGCTCTTGCGTCAGTTGAGGAGTGGTATCCAATTGCATGGGTTTCCATTCCAGCTTCGAGTATTGAGCCATCGGAGCATAATAATATGCCAAAGGTGTAAACAGACGAAAATAATCGGGATCGGACGGAATATAACGTGGCGGCACAGACAAATCATTCAAATAATCCAATTGCGCAACATACCTATTATATAAATAAGAAACAGTATCCAATTTCGGAGTCGGACCTGACAGATTTAGTTTTAGCATTAAATATTTCTGAAGCTCTGCCGAAAGCGTATCGGCTTTCACAACTCTGGCCTTTGCCACAACTGCCGAAGGTTTGACCGTTTTAGCTGGTTTAATCACTTCAGGGGCAGGCTGCAGAGAGTCAGTCGGAAGTGAAGCAGCCTCGACTGGTTCCTGCGCAAAAAGCGATAACGATAAGATTGACAGGATAAACGCTGAACATAAAGTAGTAATTCTCATCATATTTGTCTATGGTTTAGGCTGCAAAGCTACATTATTTTGTTCAGAAATCATAGGATTCTTTCAAAATTGCATTTTTTAATAAAATTGTAGAGACGAAAGTCTGCAATCTTCCTCTTTTTTTATAATTTTGCGCTTTTTAAGTTCGTAAGATTACTACTAAGTAAACAATTATTAAAACAGTTATAGCTGTGGGAGAAACAAAGTATATTTTCGTCACCGGTGGTGTTGCCTCTTCATTAGGAAAAGGGATCATCTCATCATCCATCGGTAAGTTGCTGCAAGCAAGAGGTTATAATGTAACCATTCAGAAGTTTGACCCGTATATCAACATCGACCCGGGAACATTGAATCCATACGAGCACGGAGAGTGCTATGTAACCGTAGACGGACACGAAGCCGACCTCGACCTGGGACACTATGAGCGATTCCTGGGTATACAAACGACAAAGGCGAACAACATTACTACGGGACGTATCTACAAGAGCGTCATTGACAAAGAACGTCGTGGAGACTATTTGGGTAAAACGATCCAAGTGATTCCTCACATCACAGACGAGATCAAACGGAATGTAAAACTGCTTGGTAATAAATACAAGTTTGATTTTGTAATCACTGAAATCGGTGGTACGGTAGGTGACATCGAGTCACTCCCCTACCTCGAAAGTATCCGTCAGTTGAAATGGGAACTCGGAAAGAACGCTCTTTGTGTACACTTGACTTATGTTCCTTATCTTGCTGCTGCCGGAGAGTTGAAAACAAAACCGACGCAACATTCTGTAAAGGAGCTCCAAAGTGTGGGTATCCAGCCGGATGTACTGGTATTGCGTGCCGAGCATCCGCTAAGTGACGGACTACGCAAGAAAGTGGCACAATTCTGTAATGTAGATGATAAAGCCGTAGTGCAGTCTATCGATGCAGAAACAATTTACGAAGTACCTATCCTGATGCAGGCACAAGGACTGGACAGCACTATCCTTGAAAAGATGGGACTGCCGGTAGGAGAAACTCCGGGATTAGTCCATGGCGTAAATTCCTGGAACGCCGTCACGCTGCAGAGACAAAAGAACCGATCAATATTGCACTGGTTGGAAAATACGATTTGCAGGATGCTTATAAGTCTATCCGCGAAGCTTTATCGCAGGCAGGTACTTACAATGACCGCAAAGTGGAAGTTCATTTCGTAAACAGTGAGAAACTGACAGACGAAAATGTAGGTGAAGCTTTGAAAGGCATGGCAGGTGTAATGATCGGTCCGGGATTCGGCCAACGGGGTATTGACGGCAAGTTTGTCGCTATCAAATATACCGTACGCATGACATTCCGACTTTCGGTATTTGTCTGGGTATGCAATGTATCGCCATCGAATTTGCACGCAACGTACTGGGATACGCTGATGCCAACTCACGTGAAATGGATGAAAAGACTCCGCACAACGTGATTGATATCATGGAAGAACAGAAAGCAATCACCAACATGGGTGGTACGATGCGTCTGGGTGCTTACGAATGTGTATTGCAGAAAGGTTCGAAAGCATATCAGGCTTACGGACAAGAACATATTCAGGAACGTCACCGTCATCGCTATGAATTCAACAATGATTATAAAGATCGATATGAAGCTGCCGGCATGAAATGTGTAGGTATCAACCCGGAATCGGATCTGGTAGAAATCGTTGAAATCCCGGCTTTGAAATGGTTTGTCGGTACACAGTTCCATCCGGAATATGGCAGTACGGTACTGAATCCTCATCCGTTGTTCGTGGCATTCGTGAAGGCTGCCATCGAAAACGAAAAAACAACGGCAAAAGGCTAACGATACGCGGTAAACGACTGGTAGTTTGTAATTTTATAATTTGTAATTAAAATAAGAATGGATAAAAACACCATCACAGGTCTCGTTCTAATAGGCATATTATTGGTAGGATTCAGCTTTTTGAGTCGTCCAAGCGAGGAACAGATAGCTGCACAAAAAAGATACTATGACTCTATCGCCGTAGTACAGCAGCAGGAGGAAGCGCTGAAGGCAAAAACGGAAGCTGCGCTGGCTAACAGCCAAAAAGAGGTTGCATCGGCTGCCGATTCTTCTGCTTTGTTTTTCAATGCCTTGCATGGGACCGATTCTAAAATCAGCATCCAGAATAATGTAGCGGAAATTACTTTCGCAACAAAAGGCGGACGTGTCTATTCAGCCATGCTGAAGGATTATATGGCACAGGACAAAAAGACACCGATTATGTTGTTCGACGGCGATGATGCTTCGATGAACTTCAACTTCTACAACAAAGCAGGAGCATCCAGACCAAAGATTATTTCTTTGAAGCTGTAAACAAGACGGATAGTAGTGTTACCATGCGTCTGGCTGCGGATAGCGCAAGCTATATCGATTTCATCTATACACTGAAACCGGATAGCTACCTGATGAACTTTGAAATCAAAGCGACAGGCATGGAAAACAAGTTGGCAAGCACCAAGTATGTGGACATCGACTGGTCACAACGCGCCCGCCAACTGGAAAAAGGATTCACCTATGAGAATCGTCTGTCGGAACTGACTTATAAAGTAACAGGCGACAATGTGGACAATTTATCTGCTGCCAAAGATGACAGTCAGAATTTGCCGGGACGTATCGACTGGGTAGCTTTCAAAAATCAGTTCTTCTCTTCTGTATTTATTGCTGAACAGGATTTCGACAAGGTTTCCGTAAAGTCAAAAATGGAGCAGCAAGGAAGCGGATATATCAAAGATTATTCTGCTGAAATGAATACTTTCTTTGATCCGACTGGCAAAGAACCGACAGAGATGTATTTCTATTTCGGTCCGAACCACTTTAAGACGCTGAAAGCGCTGGATAAAGGCCGCGACGAGAAATGGGAACTTCACAGACTGGTTTACTTGGGCTGGCCGTTGATTCGCTGGATTAACCAGTTTATCACAATCAACGTATTCGACTGGTTGTCCGGCTGGGGATTGAGCATGGGTATCGTACTGTTGATTCTGACTATCATGGTGAAAGTCGTGGTTTATCCGGCTACCTGGAAAACATATATGTCTTCTGCCAAGATGCGTGTATTGAAACCGAAAATTGACGAAATCAACAAGAAATATCCGAAGCAGGAAGATGCAATGAAGAAACAGCAGGAAGTGATGGGCCTTTACAGCCAATACGGGGTAAGCCCGATGGGCGGCTGTCTGCCGATGTTATTGCAGTTCCCTATCCTGATGGCTTTGTTTATGTTCGTGCCGAGTGCTATCGAGCTGCGTCAACAGAGTTTCTTGTGGGCGGACGACCTTTCTACTTATGATGCGTTCATCACATTCCCATTCCATATTCCGTTCCTGGGCAACCACCTTAGCTTGTTCTGCTTGCTGATGACGGTGACCAACATCTTGAACACGAAGTATACGATGTCTATGCAGGATACCGGAGCGCAGCCACAAATGGCGGCTATGAAATGGATGATGTATCTGATGCCGATTATGTTCTTGTTTGTCTTGAACGACTATCCGTCAGGTTTGAACTATTACTACTTCGTGTCAACGCTGATTAGCGTGGGTACTATGATTCTGCTTCGTAAAACGACCGACGAAACTAAATTGTTGGCTATTCTTGAAGCGAAAAAGAAGGACCCGAAACAAATGAAAAAGACCGGATTTGCTGCCCGCCTGGAAGCGATGCAAAAGCAACAAGAGCTACTGCAGCAGCAAAGACAGAATAAAAAATAAGGAATTATTCCTGAATCATATTCTAAGAAAGCCGGACATCCTATTTTGGTTGCCCGGCTTTCTTTCTCTAAAAAATAAAATAGGATGAAAACTAAATATTCTTATAAACAAATCTGGACAATCTCCTACCCTATCCTAATCAGTCTGATTATGGAACAGATGATTGGTATGACGGACACTGCTTTTCTGGGACGTGTCGGAGAAATCGAATTAGGTGCTTCCGCCATTGCAGGTGTATATTACCTTGCCATTTTCATGATGGCATTCGGTTTCAGCATCGGTGCCCAGATATTAATTGCACGTCGCAATGGAGAAGGAAACTACAAGGAAATCGGACCCATTTTTATCAGGCATATATTTCCTGCTTGCCATGGCAGTGATTTTATTCACGTTCTCCATCGTATTCTCACCATATATCCTCAAGAATATCATTTCGTCTCCTCACATTTACGATGCAGCCGAGAGTTATATTCATTGGCGTGTGTACGGGTTCTTCTTCTCTTTTATCATGGTGATGTTCCGCGCCTTCTTTGTAGGTACGACGCAGACCAAGACGCTGACTTTGAACTCTATTGTGATGGTACTTTCGAATGTGGTATTCAATTATATCCTGATTTTCGGAAAATTCGGTTTCCCGCAATTGGGAATTGCCGGTGCTGCTATCGGCTCTTCGCTGGCTGAAATGGTATCGGTGATTTTCTTTATCATCTATACCTGGAAACGGATTGACTGCAGGAAGTATGCATTGAATATACTGCCTAAGTTCCAAGGGAAAACACTGAAACGAATACTGAATGTTTCTGTGTGGACAATGATCCAGAACTTTGTTTCTTTGTCTACCTGGTTTATGTTCTTTCTATTTGTGGAACATTTGGGAGAGCGCTCTTTGGCAATCGCGAACATTATCCGAAACGTGTCGGGAATCCCGTTTATGATTGCAATGGCATTTGCATCCACCTGTGGTTCATTGGTCAGCAATCTGATCGGTGCAGGTGAACAGGATTGTGTACGGGGTACTATCAGGCAGCACATTCGCATTGGATATATATTTGTATTGCCAATTCTGATATTCTTCTGTCTATTTCCGGATCTGATCCTACGTATTTATACAGATATGCCGGATTTGAGAGCGGCATCCGTACCTTCACTGTGGGTACTATGCTCTGCCTATCTGGTACTGGTGCCTGCCAATGTGTATTTCCAATCGGTATCAGGAACAGGAAATACGCGGACTGCATTGGCTATGGAACTTTGTGTACTGGCTATCTATGTCACATACTCTGCATATTTCATCATGTATCTGCGAATGGATGTCGCATTTGCCTGGACGACAGAATGTGTGTACGGTACTTTTATACTGTTGTTCTGCTACTGGTATATGAAGAAAGGAAACTGGCAGAAAAAGAAGATTTAAATCCTTTTTTCACTATCTTCGCAAGAAAATAAACATTTTATAAAATATATGAGACAAGCTAATTTATTTATGATGTCGGCAGCAATGTTGTTAGCTGCCTGCGGAGGAACCAAAGACGCAGGCAAAACAGATCAGGTGCTTATCGAGAAATCGGATATTAAGATCGAAGGGAAGCGCATGACTCCCGAAGCACTTTGGGCTATGGGACGTATCGGCGGATTCGCCGTATCGCCCGACGGAAAGAAAATTGCGTATACGGTAGCGTATTACAGTGTACCGGAAAACAAGAGTAACCGCGAAGTTTTCGTGATGAACGCAGACGGAAGCGAAAACCAGCAAATCACTCATACCCCGTATCAGGAAAATGAAGTGACATGGATTAAAGGAGGCACCAAACTTGCATTCTTAAGTAATGACAATGGAAGCAGCCAGCTCTATGAAATGAATCCGGACGGTAGCGGACGCAAGCAATTGACCAACTACGACGGAGACATCGAAGGTTATTCCATTTCACCGGATGGCAAAAAGCTGCTGTTTATTTCACAAGTAAAGACGAAAGAAAGCACTGCTGATAAATATCCGGACCTGCCGAAAGCCACAGGTATCATCGTGACCGACCTAATGTACAAACATTGGGATGAATGGGTGACGACAGCTCCACATCCTTTTGTTGCCGACTTCGACGGTAACGGTATTTCCAATATTGTGGATATCCTGAACGGAGAACCGTATGAAAGTCCAATGAAACCCTGGGGTGGCATTGAGCAACTTGCCTGGAATACGACTTCGGACAAAGTGGCTTACACTTGCCGTAAAAAGACAGGATTGGAATATGCGATTTCCACCAACTCCGATATTTACGTTTATGACCTGAACACCCAAAAAACGGAAAATATCACGGAAGAAAACAAAGGGTACGATACCAATCCGCAATACTCTCCGGACGGCAAATATATCGCCTGGCAGAGTATGGAACGTGACGGTTACGAAGCGACTTAAACCGTCTGTTCATCATGAATTTGGAAACCGGAGAGAAACGGTTTGTCAGCAAGGCGTTCGAATCGAATGTAGATGCCTTTGTTTGGGGAGCAGATGCAAAAGTGATCTATTTCACAGGTGTATGGCATGGAGAGTCACAGATTTATGCGCTTGACCTGGCAAATGATTCGGTAAAGGCCATTACTTCAGGAATGTACGATTATGAAAGTGTAGCTCTTTTCGGGGATAAACTGATCGCCAAACGTCATTCAATGAGCATGGGTGATGAAATTTATACTGTGGCACTGGATGGCTCTACTACTCAACTGACGCAGGAAAACAAGCAGATCTACGACCAGTTGGAAATGGGTAAAGTGGAAGGTCGCTGGATGAAAACAACAGATGGCAAACAGATGTTGACATGGGTAATCTATCCCCCGCAGTTTGATCCGAACAAGAAATATCCGACTTTGCTGTTCTGTGAAGGAGGTCCGCAAAGTCCGGTAAGCCAGTTCTGGTCTTATCGCTGGAATTTCCAGATTATGGCAGCCAATGATTATATCATTGTTGCTCCGAATCGTCGCGGCTTGCCGGGATTTGGCGTGGAATGGAACGAACAGATCAGTGGTGACTACGGTGGCCAGTGTATGAAAGATTATTTCACTGCTATCGATGAAATGGCAAAAGAGCCGTATGTAGACAAGGATCGCTTGGGATGTGTAGGTGCCAGCTTCGGAGGATTCTCCGTATACTGGTTGGCAGGACATCATGACAAACGATTCAAAGCATTCATTGCCCACGATGGTATCTTCAATATGGAAATGCAATATCTGGAAACTGAAGAGAAATGGTTTGCCAACTGGGATATGGGAGGCGCATACTGGGAAAAACAAAACCCGGTGGCACAACGTACGTTTGCCAACTCTCCTCACCTATTCGTGGAGAAATGGGATACGCCTATCCTCTGTATTCATGGAGAAAAAGACTACCGTATTCTGGCTAATCAGGCAATGGCTGCTTTCGATGCTGCGTGATGCGTGGTGTTCCTGCAGAGTTGCTGATTTATCCGGATGAAAACCACTGGGTATTGAAACCGCAGAATGGGGTTCTATGGCAACGCACATTCTTCGAATGGCTGGACAAATGGGTGAAGAAAGCTCCATCTAAGTAAAATTTTAAAGCACGGATTATACGAATCTCACAGTCATTTGATTCACTAAAACTGCATATTTCATATAATCTGTGCTTAACGACTTTCCAATAAAGTAAAATAAAAGAAGGCTCTGTTCTCAATCTACTTGAGTTCAGAGCCTTCTCCATTGCATCCATCATAAATCGGCTAAATCTTACTCCGAATAAATATTTTCAATTTCTACAATATACATCTTGTGGAAACCACCATGAGCACCACCGTACCACTTTTCCAATGATTCCTTATCCAGAAAACATTCCGGTTTGATACCGTCAGCATAAAGCTTCTTACACTCCAGGCTCAATCGTGCCTGCTCAAACAACACATTGCCATTTTCTGTAAACACTGGTTTCAATCCGGTCTCTTTTACTTTATCTATATTACGTCCCGACTTGGAGCCACAAACAGCGTGAATCTTCTTATTTTCTTCCCCTAAGAAAGAAAGAGTCAGGTGATCGTTCTTCTCTACAAATTCATACGTATACCGTTCGGGACGGATAAAAACGAAAGCAACAGGCTTATTCCACAGCCAACCGATGCCACCCCAACTTGCTGTCATCGTGTTAAACTTCTCTTTTGTTCCGGCCGTAACCAGCATCCACTCTTTTCCGATCGCTTCGAAAAAGTTTTCTTTCAGGTCTTTTACTTCTAATTTCTTCATCTCTTTATTCGTTTCTAATTATTTCTGTTTTTCAATTTTACAATCTCTCCCAAATAGGGAATCTCCACTGGAATCTTCCGTTTCTTTGCTTCTGCTGCAAAACTTTCGGAGGATCGTGCAAAGGCTCGTCAGACAAGTCGAATGTGCCATAATGCATGGGAATGGTAAGACCTGCATTCATTTCTTCGGCAGCAGTCAAGGATTCGTATGGCGATATATGGTTGGGACGCATAAACCAGCGAGGTTTGTATGCACCGATACCTAACAAAGCATAATCCGGTGCTCCGAACAGATCGGGAATCTCACGAAAATGGCTGGAATAACCCGTATCACCACTATAATAAAGAGAAATCCCATTTCCTTGCAGCATAAAAGCTCCCCACAGTCGCTGCCCACCATCACGTACGGAACGTTTGCTCCAGTGTTGTGCCGGCAGAAACGTGATCTTCAATCCTTCATCTTCCATTTGTTGATACCATCCGGCTTCAATCACTTTCATTTCAGGGAACCATCCCTGAATCAGTTCACCGGTTCCCAAGCCGCAGAAAAGTTTCATTTGCGGGTTGTTCTTCAGTAAGCGTGCTATACTCTGTTTATCCAAATGGTCAAAATGATCATGACTGACAAGTAGATAATCAATCTCCGTAAATATATCAGGATTAGCAGGAAATTCGCTCTGTCTTTTCACAAAAGGAATACTGCCGAACACCGGATCGAACATGATTCGCTTACCTGCTAATTGAAGAAAGAAAGAATTATGTCCGAGCCATATCAGGGAATCTCCTACCATCGCATCCAATGAGCAAGATAACAAACTTTCGGGTCCCATTTCACCGTCTTCTTCTCTTTGCGTTGGGGATTGGGCGAAAGACGCCATTTCAACACGCTGCCCATCCCCGGACGGAAGCGATGCTGCCTGTTAAAAAAACGTCCGCGCACCATCGGATTTCCTCTCCAATAAGGATTGACTGTCGCTAAACGTTCGTTTCTCCTAAAACATATATGTTCACCCATTTTATTTCCTGAATACGTATTTACAAACTTACTAAAAAATCTCGATTTACGATGAATAAGGGAAAACAAAAAATGTACCCCGGACACACTATCGGGTACATTTACTTATAAAAGAATAAATATTATCCTTTTTTAATAGAATGAGGCTTAGTTAACAGCAGTGCAGCCCATACAGAGGCAGTTGCCAGCCAAGAGCAGAAAGATTGATAACCATAATGACCGCACCCAATATCCATAAAATCAATAGCGACCATTTCAAACCTGTTCCCATTGGTGACCAATGGAATAGCTGGCGCAAGATGGTATACAAAAAAGCTCCTAATGGAATACCGATGAGGGCAACTCCGGCAATCGTACCTAATAATGTCATCATAGGAGAGACGGAAGCAACCGGCATCCAGTCGATGGCAGGCAACAACTCATAAAGTAAAGCTCCTCCACTGACTGCCACTGCAATTGCCGCAAATACCAACGCTACCAATACGACAGCCAATACGAACAAGACAGGGCAACAAAGAATGACAAGAGCTACCAGAAATATCTTAAAGAGAACGGCAGCAATGGAAACAAATACATCGCCTATCTTTTGAAGAAAGGTACGAGGTTTACCGGAGTTCACATAATTATTAACCCCATCTGCTACCCGTTCGAAGCCGTCTGTCACTGTTTTGCCAATATTCTCAATGGTTACCGCTTCTCCACGCATACTTAACTTTTCTGCGGCGGTACGGGCTTCCGGAATAACGAGCCATCCGATAATATAAAGGATAATCATCGGACAATAAGGCACAAACACCAGAATAATCATCAGGATACGCACCAATGTGATATCCCAACCGAAGTAAGCTGCCAGTCCTGCTGCCACACCACCCAACAATTTATTATCCGGATCACGGAACCAGCGACGTTGGGCAGAGGTTTGCGTATTACTTTGATTAGCGGACGATGCTTGTTCCGTTCTTTTCTGTGAATCTGTATCCTCGTCAGCAATGCCAAAATCTTCCGGTTTGCCTACGCGGGCGATAATTTCTTCTACATCCGAAACTGTGATGACCTGTTTTCCTTCAGTTACTTTCTCGGCAAACAGTTCAGCAATACGCATCTCAATATCGTCTACGATCTCTTCCGCACCCTCCTGTTTACGAAAGTAATGTTTCAAATTAGACAGATAATTGTCTAACAGTCGGTAGGCATCGTCATCTATATGATAAACTATTCCTCCTAAATTTATGGTCAATTGTCTTTTTCATTTTTATTTCTTCTTTTTCGGATTATCTATTGGCTATATGATTCACTGTGTCGTTAAGTTCTTTCCAGGAAATTTCCAGTTCTCCCAAAAAGGTTTCTCCTTGTTCAGTGAGTTTATAGTACTTGCGGGGAGGTCCTGGGTAGATTCCACCCATTCATAACTTAACAAGTCGTCATTTTTCAGACGGGTCAGCAACGGATACAAGGTGCCTTCCACTACAATCAGCTGGGCTTCTTTCAATTTCTGAATAATATCAGAAGCATAGGCAGGCTCTTTGTGCAGCAAAAGCATGATGCAATATTCAAGCATGCCTTTCCTCATCTGTGATTTTACATTGTCTACTTTCATTATTCACTTCTTTTAGATGGCACAAATATATGCATTACTTAAGTACCTTGCATTACAAAGTACTATAAATTAATAATAATTAAAACATTAGAGAGTGCTTACCTTATTATAAAAAGAAATAATGGCTATATTTGTGCCCGTTAAACCATAAAATAGAAAGTACGTATGTTTACAATTCGAAAAGCAACGGTAGCCGATTACGAGCTTATTCATATGATGCAAAGGAGGTATTCCCCGCCACTTACAAGGATATTTTATCTCCTGAACAACTGGATTATATGATGGACTGGATGTATGCTCCTTCCAATGTGCGCAAGCAAATGGAGGAAGAAGGCATGTGTATTCCATCGCCTATAAAGAGAATGAGCCATGCGGATACGTCTCTGTGCAGCAACAGGAAAAAGATGTATTCCATCTTCAGAAAATCTATGTTCTCCCCCGCTTTCAGGGTACGCATTGCGGCAGTTTCTTATTTAAGGAAGCAATCAAATGCATCAAGGAGATGCACCCGGAACCTTGTCTGATGGAACTTAACGTGAATCGTAACAATAAAGCCTTGCAGTTTTACGAATACATGGGAATGAGAAAGTTACGGAAAGGTGATTTCCCGATTGGCAACGGGTATTATATGAATGATTATATTATGGGATTGGATATTTAATAAACCAAAATGCCCCGGAACAAGTATCGTGAATGTTCCGGGGCATTTTGTTATTTAGTCAATGACGGGATTCTATTTCGCTACGCGTTCCAACCATTTTACCATTGAAAGCATTACAATCATAGAAGCACCTGTTGCGCCTACAAATACTAACCAGCAAGCCCAGATAGGAACAGTGGTATAAAGAATACCACCGATAAACAGCAGTGAATTACCCACAGCTGTTGCAGCCAACCAGCAACCTTGCATTAATCCCTGCAAATGAGGAGGAGCAACCTTAGATACAAACGATAATCCCAGAGGAGAAATGAACAATTCGGCAACTGTAAGGATGAAATACAGACCGATCATAATCCACGGAGTCACACGAATAGCATTTATTTCAGCAGCACTCATAGTACCCAACACCTCTTTCGAAGGCAATGTAAAGGAGAATACCATCAAGAATACATAGCTAATGCGGCAATACCCATACCGATGGCAATCTTCATCGGGGTAGAAGGTTCTTTACCATTCTTTTTCATTGAGCCGAACATCCACATGATAAATGGAGTCAGGAATACAACGAAGAACGGATTAACGCTCTGGAATATTTCAGCTCCCTTGATCTGCGTAAAACCTAAGTCGATATTAATAACACTCAAATCCACATAGTCACGGGCAAAATAAGTCAAAGAATAACCATTCTGGTGGAAAGATAACCAGAAAGAAAATAACAACACCGAATAACTAGCAAACAAAGCATAGATACGTTGTTTGATTTCAGTAGCGCTCATTTGGATTTCTTCCTTATTCACAGTCGCAGTACCTTTACTGGTTTCCAATTTAGTCGCAGGATCCGGGAAGCGTTTCTTATTTGCCATATAAATAATCAGCGAAACAAGCATAGCACCAATAGCAGCCATAAAAGCATACTGAAAACCACGGTTAAATACATCAAGGTAGTTATTAACAAACATACCCATATCTGTTACAGGAGTCCCGTCAAGAACAACACTCTTAGCCAAAGTTGTCAGATTCTCCATTGCTTGTGGAGCCATATCATTTCCTTTTTCTAAATATTGATGGCACAATTCAGGTAAAGTGGCATCATAATCAAAATTGTTCACCTTCAGCCACCAGTTGCGCACACCAATAGCAATAAACGGTGCAAAAACAGCCCCAATATTGATAAACATATAAAATATCTGGAAACCGGCATCACGTAGGTTTGAATATTTAGGGTCATCGTACATCTGGCCTACCAAAGCCTGCAGATTTCCTTTAAATAAACCATTACCAAAAGCAATCACCAAAAGTCCGAAACAGGTTAATCCCAAGTAAAGAGCCATACTAGGAACAGGGGTCGGAGTAGGAATGGCAATAATCAAATAACCGATAGCCATTAATATCAGCCTACTAAAATAGTGCCTTTAAAATTTTTCGTCTTATCAGCAATAACACCTCCCGCCAAAGACTAAAATATAAATGGAAGCATAGAACGCGGAATAAATGTATCCGGTAGTTGTCTCGGACAATCCAAATTTCGCTGAAATAAACAATGTCAAAATCGCCATCATAATATAGAAGCCAAAACGCTCTCCCATATTAGCTAAAGCTGCAGCAATCAGACCTTTAGGGTGTTTACTGAACATAGATATAAGTTTTTAGAATTAATAAATGATTGATTTAAATAAATATTTCTTGCAAATATATACTTTTTCTTGAGTTTTGCACAATGATTTGTTAAACTACTCCTCAAATAAACGACAAATTTCTGCTCTGGATTCACGAATCAAATCTTCCGGAGCTATTTTTATCTGAAGTCCCCGTACCCCGGCACTTACATAAATATACGGAAATTCCCGGCTGGTTTCATGGATATAAGTAGGAAAATGTTTCTTCATGCCGATAGGCGAACAACCTCCCCGGATATATCCGGTAAGTGGCAGAAGTTCTTTTACGGGAATCAAATCACACTTCTTATTACCCGATGCTTTAGCTGCCAGTTTCAAGTCAACTTCATGTTCTCCCGGAATGACACAGACAAAATATCCGCTTTTATCGCCATGCAGGACAAGAGTCTTAAACACTTGCTCAATGTTTTCTCCTAAATCTGCTGCTACATGAACAGCACTTAAGTCGTTTTCATCCACTTCGTAGGGAATCAGTTCATAGGCTATCTTAGCCTTATCTAACAGCCGTGCGGCATTTGTTTTATTGATTTTCATTTTCGTTGTATTTATACTTTCTATATCTGATAAATAAAGAATTAGCGGGAGACAAAGTCCTCTATGACTTTTATTAAGGCACGAATTACACGGCTCTAATTAAATAAAAACCATGTAATCCGCGCCTTAATTAATATGATTAGAGACAGTTGACTTTATTGGGAGAACGCCCTCACTCTATGCTTCAAATTAGAGCCCCAGCTCTTCGCGAAGAAACTTAGGTGTATATCCCTTAGGGCTCTTCGCAACCTCTTCCGGTGTTCCGTAACTAAGGAGTTCTCCCCCGCCCTTACCACCTTCAGGGCCCATATCGATAATATAATCCGCCATTTTAATCACATCCAGATTGTGTTCGATGACGATAACCGTATTCCCTTTATCCACAAGCTTATTCAGTACTCCCATCAGTACGCGGATATCTTCAAAATGAAGTCCGGTAGTCGGTTCATCAAGGATGTAAAGGGTCTTGCCTGTATCTCTTTTCGACAGTTCCGTTGCCAGTTTCACACGCTGGCTTTCTCCACCGGAAAGAGTGGTAGAAGATTGTCCCAACTTTATATATCCGAGTCCGACATCCTGCAATACTTTTATCTTATTCAAGATTTGCGGAACGTTTTCAAAGAATTCTACGGCACGGTTGATTGTCATGTCCAATACATCGGCAATCGATTTTCCCTTGAAACGTACTTCCAGTGTTTCCCGGTTATAACGTTTGCCGTGACATACTTCACAAGGCACATATACGTCAGGAAGGAAATTCATTTCAATTGTTTTATAACCATTTCCCGTACAGGCTTCACAACGTCCGCCTGAAACATTAAAGGAGAAACGTCCCGGCTTGTAACCGCGAATCTTAGCTTCCGGAAGACCTACAAACAGATTACGAATATCAGAAAACACACCAGTATAGGTAGCTGGATTGGAACGTGGCGTACGTCCCAAAGGTGATTGATCGACATTCACTACCTTATCGATGTTTTCCAATCCTTCAATCGAATCGTATTCCAAAGGATCCTGCAAAGAACGGTAGAACTTCTGCGATAGAATCGGTTGCAGAGTTTCATTAATCAAAGTAGATTTCCCGCTTCCTGATACACCTGTCACACAAATTAGTTTACCTAACGGAAACTCCACGTCAACATTCTTCAGGTTATTCCCTTTCGCTCCTTTCAGCCAGATAGATTTCCCGTTTCCTTTTCTACGCTTGGCGGGGATTTCTATCTTCATCTTTCCATTCAGGTATTGCGAAGTCATCGTATCGGTCTTCAGCATCTCCTGGGGAGTTCCTGCAAAAACAACCTCTCCACCGAGACGTCCGGCTTTCGGTCCCATATCGATAACATAGTCGGCAGCCAGCATCATATCCTTATCATGTTCCACCACAATCACGGAGTTTCCCATGTCACGGAGTTCTTTCAAGGAGTTGATAAGACGTAAATTATCACGCTGATGCAGACCGATACTCGGCTCGTCGAGAATATAAAGCACATTCACCAATTGAGAACCAATTTGTGTAGCCAAACGGATACGCTGGCTCTCACCACCGGAAAGGCTGACAGAACTACGGTTCAACGCCAGATAATCCAAACCGACATCCAGCAGGAACTTTAAACGTGTACGAATCTCTTTCAGAATCTCCACTGATATTTTCTTCTGCTTATCGGAAAGGAACTCATCTACCTTCATCAACCAGTCATACAGCTCGTTGATGTCCATGTTTGCCAATTCATTAATATTCTTATCGTGGATGCGGAAATGCAGAGCTTCCTTATTCAGGCGAGCCCCTTTACATTCAGGACAAACCGTTGTTTTGGCAAATTGTTCCGCCCATTTCTGCGCTGTCGCAGAAGCATCTTTCTCCTGCAACATCTGAATATACTTCACCACTCCTTCATAGGTAACAAAGTAATCGGATGAAGTGCCGATCAGCGAACTCTTGATTTTAATCCGTTCGTCAGAGCCATACAACACTTCATCAATCGCATCGTCCGGCAACTCCTTAACCGGTGTTTTCAACGTTACATCGTACTTCTCAAGCAAAGCACCGATTTGCCAGAAAATCATCGCATTCTTATATTTTCCCAAAGGAGCTATCGCACCTTCGTAAATGGAAAGTTCACGATCGGGAATCACTTTGTCCACGTCAATCTGATTGACTACTCCCAACCCTTTACACTTCGGGCACGCCCCTTGCGGTGAATTGAATGAGAAGTTATGTGGAGCAGGCTCACGATAAGACAACCCGGTGACAGGACACATGAGCCGCTTACTATAATGTCGGATACTTTCAGACTGGGCATCCAAAATCATCATCAGCCCGTCTCCCTGACGCATAGCAGTTGCCACACTTTGTTTCAGACGCCGGTCGTCTTTCTCTGCAACCACTAATTTATCGATAACCACTTCTACATCGTGGTTCTTATAGCGGTCGAGCTTCATACCATGCGTGATTTCACGCACTTCTCCGTCTACTCGTACATATAAATATCCTTTTTTACGTATCTGTTCAAAAAGTTCTCTATAATGTCCTTTACGTGAACGCACCAATGGCGCCAGCAGATTATATTTTCTTTCCTTTATAATCTTTCAGAATCAAATCCAGAATCTGCTCTTCGGTGTATTTCACCATTTCTTCCCCCGACAAATACGAATAAGCGATTCCCGCACGGGCATACAACAAACGGAGATAATCGTAGATCTCGGTAGTTGTTCCTACGGTAGAACGGGGATTTTTATTCGTTGTTTTCTGTTCAATGGAGATAACCGGGCTCAAGCCTGTTATTTTATCGACATCCGGACGTTCCAGATTGCCCAGGAAATTGCGGGCATAGGCTGAAAAAGTTTCGATATAGCGGCGCTGTCCTTCGGCAAAAATCGTATCGAAGGCTAAAGAAGATTTTCCACTACCGCTCAATCCGGTGATAACAGTCAAGCTATTACGGGGAATCTCGGCATCAATGTCCTTCAAATTGTGCACGCGCGCACCGTACACATTAATATATTCTGTTTCCTGCATATTCATATCCTTCCATAAATGTTGCAAAATTAATGTTTCCGCCCGAAATATGCTCCTAAAAAAGCACAATATTATTTTCTTAACTCAAATCTTATGAAGATATAGGGCATTATTTGTACCTTTGTTCCTTGATTTCAAGAACCAATAGTTATAATTTGATGAAACCGATAAACCGAATATTCTTATTTCTGCTTTTTATAAGCGTTTCATACGCTATCAGTTATGCACAGGAAAACCAATCTTATTTCTTGCATACCATCGAAAAAGGACAAAGTTTATACTCCATTTCCAAGATGTATAATGTCACTACGTCAGACATCATACGTCTGAATCCTGGTTGTGACGAAAAAATCTATGCCGGACAGACCATCAAAATCCCTACTGGGAAAGAAAGCCAGAAGGGAGAAACATTCCATACGATCCAAGCCGGAGAAACATTGTACAAACTGACAACGATGTATAATGTGTCCGCCAAAGATATTTGTGAAGCAAACCCAGGTTTGAGTGCCGAGAATTTCCGTATCGGACAAGTTATTCTGATTCCGCAGAAAAAAGAAGAACAAACTGACACCGTAGTTCAAACGCCTACTGAACAATCGACTATTCAAGGTCCTGTTGTTCCGAGATGCAAAGATATGCATAAGGTAAAGCGCAAAGAGACTATATTCAGCGTGAGCCGTGAATACGGAATCAGCGAGCAGGAGTTGATTGACGCTAACCCGGAACTGAAAAAGGGAATGAAAAAGGGACAATTCCTTTGCATCCCCTACCCGGCAGCAACCACTGTACAGCCAACAAAGAAAGAAGATCCATACGCTGTTCCTCCCAGCAATAGCGAGCTTTTCCGCAAAAATAAGGAGACTCCCCAAAAGCTGTCTACTATTAAGGCTGCCTTGTTGTTGCCTTTCCAGGAGGACAAACGCATGGTGGAATATTACGAAGGTTTCCTGATGGCAGTAGACAGTCTGAAACGTACGGGCGTTTCTCTTGATTTATATGTATATGACAGTGGAAAAGACATTTCTACATTGAATACGATTCTTGCCAAAAACGAGATGAAGAATATGAATATCATCTTCGGTCCGATGCATCAGAATCAAATAAAACCATTGTCAGACTTCGCGGAAAAGAACGATATACGCCTGGTGATCCCTTTCTCTCAAAAGGAGAAGAGGTATTCAAAAATCCTGCTATTTATCAGATTAATACGCCTCAATCTTATTTATATTCAGAGGTTTATGAGCATTTCACCCGCCAATTCCCTAATGCGAACGTTATTTTCATCGAACCGTCGAGTGCTGACAAGGAGAAAGCGGAATTTATCAGCGGCTTGAAACAAGAGTTGAAGAGCAAAGGAATTCCTATGAGAACCGTCAGCGAAAGCGCAACTAAAGAAACATTGAAAGCAACACTTCGCAGTGATAAAGAAAACATTTTTATCCCGACATCGGGCAGTAATGTTTTACTGATTAAGGTACTTCCTCAACTGACGTTGTTAGTCAGAGAGAATCCTGCAGAAAAAATTCACCTGTTCGGCTACCCGGAATGGCAGACTTACACCAGAGATCATCTGGAAAATTTCTTTGAGTTGGATGTATATTTCTACTCTTCATTCTATACGAATACATTGTTTCCGGCAGCCGTGCAATTCACCAACGCTTATCATAAATGGTATAGTAAAGATTTGGCAAGCAAATACCCCAATTACGCAATGCTTGGCTTCGACACCGGTTTCTTCTTCTTGAAGGGATTATCGCTCTATGGCTCGGAATTGGAAAACAATCTGCCTAAGATGAACCTGACGCCAATCCAGACAGGATTCAAATTCCAGCGCGTGAACAACTGGGGAGGATTTATTAATAAAAAAGTGTTCTTCATACGTTTCACTAAGAATTTTGAATTAGTAAAACTTGACTTCGAATAATACGAAAATGATAAAGATAAAACCATTTTTGATTGCAACACTCCTACTTACAGGATTTGCTCTTCCTGCCACTGCCCAAATTGGAGAAGCACGCAGCAATTTATCAGTAGGTGTTAATGGAGGTGTCAACTTAAACAGTGTTTCTTTCACTCCCAGCATCAAGCAAAATAGCTTGATGGGAATTACCGGAGGCTTGACGGCACGTTATATATCCGAGAAGTATTTTGCCATGATTTGCGGTGCACAAGTCGAATTGAATGTATCACAAAGGGGGTGGGACCAATTGTTTGAGATACCAGGGGAAAACGGAGAAATGGTAAAAGACCCTACTCAAACTTACACCCGTAAAATGACTTATATCGATATTCCTTTCCTTGCCCACCTTGCTTTCGGACGAGACAGAGGACTACAATTCTTTGTTCATGCAGGTCCACAAATAAGCTTTCTCATTGGAGAATCAGAGACTATTTCAGGTGTAAACATGGACCAACTTTCCAATACACAGAAAGCCGTATACGGAGTTAAGATTCAGAATAAATTCGACTACGGTATTGCCGGTGGCGGCGGTGTAGAACTCCGAACAAAGAAAGCCGGCAGCTTCATCGTTGAAGGCCGTTACTACTTTGCGCTGTCTGACTTTTATAGCACCACAAAGAAAGACTATTTCGCCCGTGCAGCGCATGGAACAATTACCATAAAGCTCACGTACCTATTGACTTGAAGAAATAAAATCCTCTCCCTACCTCCTTTCGAGAGAAGGAGCTGAATATCTACAAAGCAGCGCTTTAGGATACTCTTTAATTAAATAAGGCAACTAACTCGCAATGAATTAGTTGCTTATTTGTATCTTTAAAACAGGAATATTCAGTAAATGCACCGTTTTAGGGATGCTAAAGCATAGCTTTAGAGAGCAAAAAGCACCGCTTTAACTCTTATAAAGCGATGCTTTTCATTAATCATATTAACGAATTACCCAGATATAGGGAAAAGTCTTATCTCAATCTATCTGCAGCCTTTACCATCACCTCATCGCGTCCAATAGCACGAACAGCCAATATATTCAGAATGATGGAAATAAGTGGTAAACACAATGCCCAGCCTACCCGGAACATATTTGCATCATTCTTCAACGCAAAATAAAAAGCAAGGGCAGCAATGTAATAACCGACCAACAACAAGCTATTGAAAATCGATCATGCGAATCTGCAGCATACGGTTCTTATATAAAAAAATGGTAGCCACGGCAACGATAGTACTAAGCATCAGAATCCCGAATAACCCCCATGTAGACTGAAAAGCGTCGTTTATTTCCAATCCTAATGCCTTAAAAGGATGTTCGCCCATTGTATCAATGAAGTAACCTATCGGCATACACATAGCTGTAATCAGCAATCCTGCAACAATCAATAAATAAACAGTTTGAATTCGTTGAATCATAAGTATTCTAAATAGTAGTTGAGTTAAACAATAATAGCCAAGCAATAAGGAGTAGGGATAATCATCCCACTTACTACTTGACTATCAAATTCTTCGTCAGAAAATAAATTACTGAAGTTTTTCTTTCTCCTTAGCCGGATTTCTATAATATATTTTCCCTTCGATGTATTCTTGCGTAGCAATCAAGTCCGGTTTCGGCAATTTCTCATAATAACGAGAAATTTCGATTTGCTCTCTATTTTCAAACACTTCTTCCAAGTTGTCATTGTAAGAGGCAAACTCTGCCAATTTCTTTGAAAGATCGTTTTTGATTTCTACACTGATCTGATTAGCACGCTTGCCAATAATGGCAACAGTTTCGTAAACATTACCTGTATCAGCACAGAGTTCCATCATGTCACGGGTTACTGTTGTAGCAGGAGCATTCGTTTTTTTGTAGTCCATAAATCTATTTAAATTTAGTCTTTAATTACTTTCTGTGATTCATTGAATATTTTCTCGGCTTCTTTCAAATATTTACTTTCAGGAAATTCATTCTTGAAAGCATAATATTCGTCCACTGTTTCGCGGTAACGATCCATCTTTTTGTCTTCTACACTATAGATAGCCATTTCGTGTCTTGCACGCAGAATCAAGATAGAAAGTTCTTCACGATAGTCAGTATAAGGATAATCTTTCAGTGCATTTTGAGCTGTGATTACACAAGACTCATAGTTATTGCCTAAATAATTACCCAGATTATAATATAATCTTGCAGAATAAAGTTCTTTCAAAACCAGCTTATCCTGCAAAGCAAAAATCATATCCTGTGCTTCCTGCTTCTTTGTGCTGTTCGGGAAATATTCCATGAACATCTGCAACTGCTGGATAGCCTGATAAGTGCTTGATTGATCCAAACGTGGTTCCGGGGTATCCAGGAATAAAGCTTTACCTGCATGAAAACGTGCCAGTTCGGTAAAAGTGCCACGGGGATACGTATTGAAATAGGTGATAAATGTCTGGGCAGCTGTCTGATAATCTTTCTGATTATAATAACTCATTCCCAACATATACAAAGACTCTTCCGCTTTATCGGTTCCTTTCAGAATGGTTATCAACTCATTCAGCAACGTAGCTGAACGATTATACTGTCCCTTCGCAAAATAGTTTTTAGCGGCTTCGTACTTGTATTCGTAATCGGTGCTTTTCAGCAATTTATTGTACTCTCCACATGATGTCAGAGTAGCCGCCGCAAGCAAAGTTATAATGATATTTTTCTTCATCCTATTTAAAAATAATGCGCAAAGTTACTTATTCGCTGGGAATTTAGCAATTAATCTGTGTTTTTTAATACATAAAAGGCGTTAAACATCGACAAAAGGAGAGAAAATGACGTCGAATTGCAAACACCAAACTGTAAACGGCAGGTAATAAACGAATCACACAGAAATCATGATTGGCATAAACCTGACGAACAAACGTCAGATTCCTTGTTATAAGACAGAAAAAAACTTGTTATAAGGCAGAAAAAAATAGTGACGGTATATGCCCGGGATAGCGTCACTATTTTTATAGCAGAAAACGGCAAACAAATGTGTTATCCCATTCAAAGACAACACAGCTATTTACCGTTCCCTGTTTATCGTTTACTGCTATATCTACAGCTTGTACAAATCACTTGCAGCCAGCAGATCGACTTTCTTTTCTTTCAATACCTCGATACATTTATCCAGATTGCTGGGGCGAATTACCACATTTGCAATATTGTTATTGGCAAACGAATACATATATTCAATAAATACACCCTCGTCTGATAAATATCCCAGCACTTTTGCCAAAGCACCCGGTATATTGGGACAGCTTATACCTACTACATCAGTCACATTCACTGCAAAATGATTATCTTTTAAAGCTTTGTATGCTTTATCCGGATCAGATACTATTCCACGCAAAATACCAAAATCAGCATTTTCGGCAATGCACAAAGCAGAAAGATTGATATTTTCTTTCGCCAGCACTTCAGTCACTTCCGTCAAACGGCCTGACTTATTTTCCAAAAAGATAGAAAGTTGTTTTGCTACCATATTTATTAAAGTATTAAGTAATAAGTATTAAGTATTAGGTAACAAGCATTAGGTATACCTAATACTTATTTATATTTTTCTGTTATCAATCACACGTTTTGCTTTACCTACGCTACGCTCAATGCTGCGAGGCTCTACCAGTTTCACGTTGACTCCCAATCCAAGTACGCTTTGCAAACGTCCTCCCAGCTTTTTCTTCAAAGCCAGCATTTTGTTGATCTCATCAGAATAGAATTCCGGACGTACTTCAACCTGGAGCTCCATCGTATCGGTATTATTTTCACGACCCACTATCAACAAATAATGCGGTTCAAATTCTGCCATTTCAAGGATAACGGATTCAATCTGTGTCGGGAATACGTTTACACCACGGATAATCAACATATCATCACTGCGTCCCAAAATACGATCCATACGTACTAATGTACGACCGCAAGAACATTTATCATGATGCAAGGCAGTCAAATCACGCGTACGGTAACGGAGCAATGGCATACCCTCTTTGGTGAGGTGGGTAAACACCAGTTCGCCCGTTTGTCCCGGTTCAACCGGTTGCAAAGTATTCGGATCGATAATTTCCGGGAAATAATGGTCTTCATTCAAGTGAGTGCCGTTCTGACATTCGCACTCGTAACCGACACCCGGTCCGGCAATTTCACTCAACCCATAAATATCGTATGCTTTGATTCCCAGTTTCTCTTCAATTTCATGACGCATATTTTCCGTCCAGGGTTCCGCACCGAACGCACCGACTTTCAGTTGAAATTCTTCACGTGGCAAACCGGAATCTTTGATTGCATCTGCCAGGTAGAGCGCATAAGAAGGGGTGCAACAAAGCACTGTCGATCCGAAATCATGCATCAAGTAATCTGTTTTCAGTGTTGCCACTGGACATCGGAATAACAGAAGCACCAATATTCTCGGCTCCGGCATGTGCTCCCAGTCCGCCCGTAAACAGTCCGTATCCGTATGATACCTGAAAAATATCAGAACGGCCCGCTCCGTAAGCGGTAAAAGCACGTGATATACATTCCGCCCAAGAGGCCAAGTCCTTACGGGTATATCCGACAACCGTCGGCTTTCCGGTCGTTCCGGAAGAGGCATGAATACGTACAATCTGGCTCATCGGCACGGCACAAAGCCCGAACGGATAATTATCTCTTAAATCATGTTTCGTGGTAAACGGCAGTTTTACAATATCATCGATACTATTGATATCATCGGGGGTTATTCCCATTTCCTGCATCTTCTTTCGATAGAAAGGAGTGTTGTGATAGACGTAATCTACAATTTTCTTGAGTCGTATGCTTTGAATCTTGCGAAGACTTTCGCGGTCCATACACTCAATGCTCTCATTCCAAATCATGTGTTTCTGGTATTACTAGTTGTATGAATCTGTTTTTTGATATTAATATGTTGCAAAGTAAAGGATTTATTTGGAAAAATGATTTGTTATCTCGATTATTTTACCGAATATTGCTCCACTTTTTAGGATTTAACTATGAATTATGAACTAACATCAGCTTACAAACCTACCGGGGATCAGCCGGAAGCGATAGCACAACTGACTGAAGGGGTACTTCAGGGAGTTCCCGCACAGACTTTACTGGGAGTGACCGGATCGGGAAAAACATTTACCATTGCCAATGTGATCGCCAATATCAACAAACCTACGTTGATTTTGAGCCATAACAAGACATTGGCTGCCCAGCTTTATAGTGAGTTTAAAGGTTTCTTCCCCAATAATGCGGTAGAATATTACGTTTCTTACTATGACTATTATCAGCCGGAGGCCTATCTCCCGAGCAGTGATACTTATATAGAGAAAGATCTTGCCATCAATGACGAAATCGACAAGCTTCGACTCGCAGCCACTTCTGCCCTACTCTCCGGACGAAAAGACGTGGTAGTGGTTTCTTCCGTTTCTTGTATCTACGGTATGGGAAATCCTTCGGACTTCTACAAAAATGTCATTGAAATAGAACGGGGACGGATGATGGACCGCAATGTCTTTTTACGTCGTCTGGTAGACAGCTTGTATGTCCGCAATGACATCGACCTGAACCGTGGTAATTTCCGCGTTAAAGGTGACACCGTGGATATCTATCTGGCTTATACCGACAATCTGCTCCGTGTCACCTTCTGGGGAGATGAGATTGATGGTATAGAAGAAGTAGACCCGATTACAGGAGTCACCATGCTCCATTCGACGCCTATAAGATTTATCCGGCCAATTTGTTTATGACGACCAAAGAGGCTACTCTCCGTGCTATCCACGAAATAGAAGATGACCTAACCAAACAAGTGGCATTCTTCGAGTCTATCGGTAAAGAATATGAAGCCAAACGACTATATGAACGGGTGACTTACGATATGGAAATGATCCGGGAGTTAGGGCATTGCTCCGGAATTGAGAATTATTCCCGTTATTTCGACGGTCGTGCTGCCGGTACCCGTCCTTATTGTCTGCTCGATTTCTTTCCGGATGATTTTCTGATTGTCATTGACGAAAGCCACGTAAGTGTACCCCAAATCCGTGCGATGTACGGAGGAGACCGTGCACGTAAAATCAATCTGGTGGAATATGGTTTCCGATTGCCTGCGGCTATGGACAACCGTCCATTGAAATTCGAAGAGTTTCAGGAAATGGCGAAACAGGTAATTTATGTCAGTGCCACACCGGCAGATTATGAATTGATTCAGTCTGAAGGTATCGTCGTAGAGCAGGTGATTCGTCCTACGGGACTGCTTGATCCTGTCATCGAAGTGCGCCCGAGCCTTAATCAGATTGACGACTTAATGGAAGAAATCCAGCTCCGCATTGAAAAGGAAGAACGCGTACTCGTCACCACACTAACCAAACGAATGGCAGAAGAACTGGCAGAGTATCTTCTTAATAATAATGTAAGATGTAACTATATCCATAGTGATGTCGATACATTGGAACGTGTGAAGATTATGGATGATCTCCGGCAAGGAATCTATGATGTGCTTATCGGAGTCAACCTGCTCCGTGAAGGACTCGATCTTCCGGAAGTGTCGCTCGTTGCTATTCTTGATGCCGACAAAGAAGGATTCCTCCGCTCCCACCGTTCACTGACGCAAACCGCAGGACGTGCTGCCCGTAATGTAAACGGCAAGGTAATCATGTATGCGGATAGGATGACGGATAGCATGAAACTGACGATTGACGAAACCAATCGCCGCCGGGAAAAACAGTTGGCATACAATGAAGCAAACGGAATTACTCCTCAACAGATTAAAAAGGCCAGAAACTTGTCGGTATTCGGTAATGCAAAAGAGGCGGATGAACTGCTAAAAGAAAGACATGCTTATGTAGAACCTTCTACTCCGAACATTGCAGCAGATCCGGTAGTGCAGTATATGAGTAAAGCGCAAATGGAAAAGAGTATCGAACGTACTCGCAAACTGATGCAGGAAGCAGCCAAGAAACTCGAATTTATTGAAGCTGCACAATACCGTGACGAGTTGTTGAAACTGGAAGATTTGATGAAAGAGAAATGGGGGTAAAAACTCCCCCTCTTCATATATTACATGAGAATTGCCAAGGGATAAAACTCTTAACAAACCTGTAACACAGGATTTAATCTATTAATTAGTGTTATAAAAACACCAATTAGCAGCTTATAATTTGCAAAGTTGCCAAAACTCCGTATCTTTGCACTGTGTTTTCATAGTATTAGATTTAAGGTTAACAAAGGTTGGAGCAAGGCGTTGCTCCTTTTTTTATGTCTATACGTCATCTAAAACCTTTTCAACAACTATATCCATTAGAAGTGCACATTCACAATAAATGCTGCCTAACTTGATTATCAGACAGCATTTATATTTCAAAATTTACATCAATAAACCTTAGAGTGCTTTCTCAATAGCAGCTTTTATCAATGGCTCCATAATATCATACCCCTCGCCTGTCGGATGAACTCCATCTTTAGTATATTGGGGATTCAAGGCTGATTTTCATCCACCATTGCCTTATAATAATTAACAAACGGAATTTTATTAGCTTTTGCATAAGCCTCTATCCGATCATTTAAAGATTTAATTTTCTGTGGAACATCTTTTATTTCCATTCTCCATTTAAATGCAGCGGCAGGCAATACGGAAGTCAGAATCACTTTTATCTTATTTGCTTTTGCCAATTCTGTCATAGAAACGATGTTTCCAAATGTATAATCTTCATTATAAGTTTGTGTATTTTCGGCGACATCATTGGTTCCGGCATTAATCACCACTAAAGCAGGAGAAAGATTAATCACATCTTCCCGAAAACGCAACAAGAATTGGTAAGAAGTCTGCCCACTGATTCCACGGCCGATATAACCGTTTGATTTGAAAAAGTCCGGATGAGTACGTACCCAGCCCTCCGTAATGGAATTTCCCATAAAAATAACTCGTTTGTCTTTCTTCGTCGCCTTTGGAAGTGCAGCATTTTGTTTTGAATAACGAGCTAAATTTCCAAAATCATTTTTCTGTGCATAGCTTTCTCCTATTGAGAAACTCAAGCAAACAACAGCCAATAACATCCATTGGCTTAATCTTCTTTTATCCATGTTTATATTAAGTATTAGTAATATGATATTTGCACAAAGATAGAAAAAACTCCATACATAGACGCCCAAAATATCGAATAACCGTTAAGACGAAAGAAGTTTTTCTTAATCTATGTTATATAACATACTATTTTACTTGGATTATTTGCTAATTCCCCAATAGTCCGTATCTTTGCACTGTGTTTTTCATAGTATTAGATTTAAGGTTAACAAAGGTTGGAGCAAGGCGTTGCTCCTTTTTTTATGCCTATATATTAGAAGTGAGTTTAACATACCTTGAATAAAAAGTGATATACGTTTCTTTATTCCCAAATATAACTTTACCTTTACTGAAAAATCAGAATATGGCAAAGATTACAGTTCAGACCACAGACGTTACTATCTTAAAGATCAACGATACAGATTATATTTCTTTAACCGACATAGCTAAATACAAGACAACAGATGCTAATACTGTTATTGCCAACTGGCTACGTAATAGAATGACTATTGAATATCTAGGATTATGGGAAATATTATATAACCCCCATTTTAAACCCCTCGAATTCGAGGGGTTTAAAAAAGAAGCAGGTTTAAATGCATTCACTCTTTCTCCTCAAAAATGGATAGAAACGACCTGTGCTATTGGACTCATATCCAAATCCGGAAGATATGGCGGCACTTTTGCTCACAAAGATATTGACATTCAAATTTGCAAGTTGGATTTCTGTTGAATTTGATGTTATATATAG
>ENA-OQJX01000019-OQJX01000019.1-human-gut-metagenome-genome-assembly--contig:-NODE-19-length-94531-cov-2.869910_pt1 | contig 94531 bp, 81 predicted proteins | sample MGYA00242615_ERZ504782 | MGnify/ENA primary metagenome ERZ504782 (study PRJEB26092, sample SAMD00036354) | human gut metagenome | host: Homo sapiens | study: EMG produced TPA metagenomics assembly of... | reverse complement strand
GTGGTTGTCCCGTTATGGAAAAGTCTCATGAAGGAAAGGGCACATCAAGGATATCTGGTGTGGACATTATCCTTATCTTGAAATCTTCTTTGCCGCTTGGCCTATATTCAGACGATGATACGTATTTCCCACAGGCTGATGAATGGAGACCAGGAAGGTTCGGAACCTTATTCCAACTATTTCATCAAGATGCCTCCCACTGCGAGGAAGTTGGCCGAAGGCCGGGCGATGATTGTATATGATTCGACTAATATTCCGGAAGCCCGGTAACACACATGGCTATTCCTCTCTCACTTTAAGGCGTAGTCCTTGTATGCACGAGATGTGCATCTCATGTATCTCGAGATGTGCATCTCGTGTTGTATGAGATGCGCATCTCGTGCATACAAGGGCCGGCTGTTAAAAGCATGAGGTTATACCTTCACTCCTGAAAGGCATAACCCTCATACAACAAGCCAAGTAGCCCGCCCTTCTATTTGCCGTATTCGCTCGGACTTACTCCGAACTGCTTCTTGAAGCTCTTCGAGAAGTGGGACAGCGTGCTGAATCCCGTCATGTCCGCAATTTCCGAGACGGTATGTTTCCCTTCCGTTATCAGTTCGGCGGCACGGTTCAGCTTGTAGGTCTTGAAGAAGGTGCTGGGGCTTTCGCCGGTCAGTCCTTTTACTTTATAGTAGAACTTGGTGCGTGATATTCTCAGCAGTTCGGTCATGCGGGCAATGTCCAGTTCGGGGTTGGAGAGCTCGCTCTCCATCAGGTGGTAGAGTTCGGTCATGAAGACATTGTCTTGCGGGGAGAGGATGTTCTCTTCCATCTTGTCCGTCTGCGTGGCTTTTCCCAGCATGTTGCGCGCTTTCTCGCGGTTCTTGAGCAGCGACTTGATGAGCGCCAGCAGGTAGGCAGGGTCGAAAGGCTTGGTCACGTAGGCGTCGGCTCCCGTGTCCAGTCCTTCCACCTGGTTTTCCACGGTGGCTTTGGCCGTAACCAGAATCACGGGCAGGTGGCAGAGCTGCAAGTCTTCCTTTATCTCCCGGCAGAACTGGTAACCGTCCTTGCCGGGCATCACCACGTCACTCAGAACCAGGTCGGGTGACTCCTCATGCAGCGCCTTCAGCGCATCGTCGGCATTGAAGCGGCAGATTACCTTGTAGTGGGCGGAGAGGAGGGTGCGCAGGTAGTGTGCCACTTCGGTGTCGTCGTCCACCACCAGCAGGGTGGGTTGCTTCTCGTCGGTGCCGGTCTTGTTCTCGGCAGGCTGCGAGGCGGCGGCCAGCGGGAAGGCTTCCGACTGGTTGCTCTGTTCCGTTGCCCGTTCGTCTTCGGCATACGCGGCGTCGTTCACGGGCAGGACGAAGGTGAACACGGCGCCGCTTCCCTCTTCGGGCTGGCTGGCTTTCAGTTGCCCGTGGTGCAGTACGGCCAGGCTGCGGGCGTAGTACAGGCCGATGCCCGTTCCCCAGTTGTAGGTACCTTCTGCCTGGTTGCCTATCTGGTAATAGCGTTCGAATATCTTCTCTATCTTGTCTTCGGGGATGCTCTGTCCCGTGTTGGCCACGGACACTTTGACGTACTGCGTGATGCGCCCGTCGGCGGACAGGCCGAAGAGCCGCGCGGCTTTCTCACGGTCTATTACGTCGAAGCCGACACTGATTTTACCGCCTTGGGGCGTGAACTTCAGGGCATTGGACATCAGGTTGTTGAATATCTTTTCCACCTTGTCCTCGTCCAGCCACATCAGGAAGGTGTCTTCCAGTCCGTAGGTGTTCAGGTCGATGCCCTTGTCGTCGGCGTTCACCCGGAAGATGCCCACCTGGCGTTGCAGGCAGGCGATGAGGTCGGCGCGCTTCACTTGCAGGCGCAGGGTGTCGTTCTCCAGCTTGTTGAAGTCCATCATCTGGTTGACGAGCCTCAGCATGCGGTTCACGCTGCGCTGCACGATGTGCAGCAGGTTCTTGTCCGCACCCTCTATCCGCGGATTGGCGCAGAGCTGGTTCACGGGGCCGGAAATCATGGTGAGCGGCGTGCGGAACTCGTGCGAGACGTTGGCGAAGAAACTCATGTTCATCCGGTTCACCCGTTGCTCCTGCTCTTTCTCCAGGCGGGCGCGGCGGGCGGCCTCCTTCTCGGCGCGGACGCGGAGCAGGGCACGCAGGAAGAGAAGGGCGAGGGCGGTTGCCAACAAGAAGTAGATGCAGTAGGCCCACCACGTGCGCCAGGGGGCCGGATATACGCGGATGCGGATGGAGTTCTCGGCCTCCACGATGCTCCGGTCGTTGTTGGTGATTTTCACGTGGAACACATACTCTCCGGCAGGCAGGTTGGCGTAGTAGGCCTCGTGGTTGTTGCGGGCGTCTACCCAGTAGTTGTCGAAACCCTCCAGGTGGTATTGGTAGTGCACTCGTCCGTACTCGCTGTAGTTCAGGGCAGAGAAGGAGATGCTGAAACTGTTCTGGTCGTGCTCCAGGTGTATGTCGGGGCAGTAGGAGAGGTGCTTGCCGATGGTTTCTCCGTGCAATTGCGGACGTATCAGCTTGTTGTGTATCTTCAGGTCGCTGAACAGCAGCGGGATGTTGCGCTTGATGGGCACGTCGATGGGTTGAAGAGCGTGAGCCCGTGCGTGCCGCCGAATGCCAGCGTCCCGTCGGGCACGACGGCACGAGGCGCGGTCGTAGAACTGGTTTCCGCCTATGCCGTCGGCGGCATAATAGTTGGTGAAGCGTCCGGCTGTCCGGTCATATTTGCTCAGTCCGTATTGGGTGCTTATCCAGAGGTTGCCTTGCAGGTCTTCCTCGATGCCCGATATGTCGAGGCAGGAGGTGCCGGGCATGGGTGTCATCCGTCCCGTTCGATGGTAGCACATCAGCCCGTTGCCTACGGTACCTATCCAGAGAATGCCGTACGTGTCTTTGTACAAGGCCGTGGGGACGAATACGGAGCGGCGTATGCAGGCTTTCAGGTCCTCTTCCGCGATGTCCGCCGTGCCCGTCTCCAGGTTTTCGATGTCGATATGCTTGATGGGTTGGTAGAAGCCCGTCACCATCAGCCGGCGGTTATCCATCATCGCCAGGCCGGGCACGAAGGTGAACCCCTCGAAGAGCTTCATCGCCTCGAATTCCTTCTTGCCGGGGCGCAGGGCATAGACGTTGACCGTGGCGGTGCTATCCAGATGGTTCCGTCGGGCGACTGGGCGATGGACATGGGCAGGAAAATCCGGTGCCGTTCCTCTATCTTCAGCTGCCCGTCGGGCGTGTAGCGTGCCTTCAGCACTTCATTGTTGGTGATGGTCATCCATAGGTTGTTGTCGCTGTCCACCATCAGCTGGTTCGCGTAGATGGCTTTCTGTTTCTCTTGCTCGCAGAACGTTTCGGGGTCGATGTGCCTGATTTCGCTGCTCTTCGTGTCATATACGTAGATGCCGTCCATCAGGGTGGAAATCCACAGCTTGTGGTCCTTGCCGGCGCTTAGCGACACCACGGACTTGTTGTTCAGCTCGGAGCGCAGGTAGTTGTCGTTGTTGAACCGCTCCTTGTAGTGGTAGCACACGGTGTACCCCTGGTCCACGGAGCTATCCACAGGTTCTGCTGCGAGTCGGTGAACATCCGGCTGATTCGGAACCGGGGCATCTCGAAGGGGAATCCGTTCTCGTCCTGGCGGGTCACGCTGCCGGTGCCCGGGTTGTAGTAGAACATGCCGTGTCTGGCGGTGTTCAGCAGCAGGCCGTTGTTGCCGTAGGGGTGTATGTAGTCGATGTCGGCGTTGCACAGTGTGGTGTTCTGGGCGATGGGCTGCGGCAGCGGCTTGAAGCTGCGCGTGCGGGTGTCGAAGATGCTGAGGGTGTGGTTGCCGGTTATCCACAGCTCGTTGTTGTGCAGGTACGAGTAGTAGGGATAGCCGTTGAGGGCGACAGACTCTTTCAGCTGTAGGGTAGATAGGTCGTAGCAGCAGAGCCCGGTGGAGGTCATTACCCAGAGGTTGTTGTCGAGGGCGATGTGACATTGTGCGTAGGAGGTATTTCCGAGGCTGATTCCGGGCAGCACGCAGGTAATCTTTTCTTCCCGGGGGTGGTAGGCGTAGAGCTGGAAGCCGGTGTTGAAGAAGATGCGCCCGTTGCGGTCTTCCAGAATCTGCCTCACGTTCTTGTTGTCGGCCTCGATGGGGATGATGCGGAAATTGTCCTTGTCGGTGTATAGGCACACGCCGTTCACGGTGCCCACCCAGAAGCGGTTCTTCGAGTCGCGCAGCAGGTGGGTAATTTGGTTGTCGGGCAGTCCCAGCGAGTCGTCGGTGCAGAAGTACTGGTGGTAGTCGTGCACGTTGTTCTTGTTCAGTCCGCGGAACGTGCCTATCCAGATATGGCCTTGCGTGTCTTCGGCTATGGCGGTGACTTTCTGGTTGGAGAGGTCGTTGGCTATGACGGGGCTTTCGATTTCGGCATCCCGGTTTTCGGATAAGGCTCTTTGGCATCGCATGCCGAGAGGCAGACGGCATACAAAGTTCCGGCCAGCAGGCGGAACAGGGTGCGGAGGATTTTCCGGTTAGACAAGGTCATATTAAAAGGTTTTGAATGATGTGCGAAAATAAGGATAAAAAATTGAATATAAGTTGCTTTACAGCATGTTTTGAACAAAAAGGCAAACATTTGAACCTATGGGCAAGCGCTTTTAAACCTCCGGGCAAATCCTTTTTACATGCCGGCCAGCCCTTCCGGCGCAATCGGCGTAATATTGCAATCGGAAAAAGTGAACGAGTGGACGAGGCTACAAGGCTACGAGTTGACGAGGCTACAAGTTGACGAGTTGACAAGGCTACAAGGCAATAAGTAAACAAGGCTTTTCCTTGTAAATCACTTTAAATTAAAAAGCAAGATATAGGCAGAGGGTTGTTTATCCCTCCTTGTAGCCTCGTCAACTTGTAGCCTTGTCAACTTGTCAACTCGTTCACTCGTCCACTGGAAGCAAGTCAAAGACAAATCATCAACTTAAAAAAACGATATACAACCATGAAAAAACAACCTTTATCCATGCTTGCGTTGGCCTCCCTGCTGATTCTCTCCTCTTGCGGACAGACAGCAGGTGTGAAGACCGCTGGCGCGCAACAAGCCACGGGCGAAATCATCGCCTCTTCCGAGACAGCTATCACCGAAACAGAATCGGGCAAAGTGGAGGATTCCTGCAAGACGGTATCTATATATATAAAGGTATTCCCTACGCCAAGGCAGAGCGCTTCATGCCGCCCCAGCCGGTGGACAAATGGGAAGGCGTGCGCAGCAGCCGCATGTTCGGTCCCACCTGCCTCAGGCGGTGCGCATGGGCTGGGGTGCCGACGAGCACGCTTTCGCCTTCCACTGGGACGACGGCTATCCCGGCGAAGACTGCCTGCGGGTCAACATCTGGACTCCGGGCCTGAACGACGGCAAGAAGCGTCCCGTCATGGTGTGGCTTCACGGCGGCGGCTATGCGGCAGGCAGCGGACAGGAACTTCCCTCCTACGACGGTTTCAACCTTGCCAAGAAAGGTGATGCGGTGGTAGTCACGCTCAACCACCGTCTCAACGTCCTCGGTTTCCTCGACCTTTCCGCCTACGGCGACAAATACGCCAAATCCGGCAATGCCGGCCTGCTCGACCTCGTGGCAGCACTTCAATGGGTAAACAAGAATATAGCCGCGTTTGGCGGCGACGCACAGAACGTAACGATTTTCGGACAGTCGGGCGGCGGCGGAAAGGTATCTACATTGCTTGCCACTCCGTCTGCAAAAGGCTCTACCACAAGGCCATCGTTCAGAGCGGCTCCATGCTTCGCACGATGGATGCCAAGTACTCGCGCCGCATCGGTGCTGCCGTGATGGACGAGCTGGGACTGAAAGCCTCGCAGATAGACGAGCTGCAGAAGATGCCTTACGAACGTCTGCTGGCCGCCGGTGAGAAAGCCGTTGCCAAGGTGAAGGCCGAGGCCGAGAAAGAGGACGGCGTATCCACCTTCATCTTCGGATGGGCGCCCACCGTGGACGGCGACGTGCTGCCCGCACAACCTTTCGACCCGCAGGCGCCTGCACAGAGCAAGGACGTGCCCGTGATGATAGGAACCACCTTGCACGAGTTCACCATGAGCACCTACGTGCCTGCTTTCCGCACCATCACCAAAGAAAAAGCCGTGGAATTCTTGAAACAACGCTACGGTGACCGCACGGACGACTTCCTCGCCGCCTTCGAGAAGGCTTACCCCGGCTACCGGCCCAAGGATTTGGTGGATGTGGATTTCGTATTCCGTCCCGGTGCGGTGGAGCAAGCCAGACTGAAAGCTGCACAGCAGGGTGCTCCGGTCTATATGTACATGTTCGCCTGGGAATCTCCGGTGCTCGATGGCATGTTCCGCAGCACGCACTGCATGGAGATACCTTTCGCCTTCAACAATGCCGTACTTCATGCTTCCATGACGGGCGGTGGCGCCGAAGCGCAGGCCCTGGCCGAGAAGATGAGCGGTGCCTGGCTGAACTTCGCCCGCACGGGCAATCCCAATGCAGAGGGCCTGCCCCAGTGGGATGCCTATACCGAAGAAGGAGGAGCCACGATGTTCTTCAACAACCGTTGCGAGGTGAAGCACCACCACGACAAGGAACTGCTGGAGGTGGTACGGGCGTTCCCTACGCGGGGATTCTGAGGCTTTAAAATGAAAGTGATACTAGGTTAATCTTATCTTATTGCTTATGAAGAATGTATTCTATCTGTTTTCACTGCTTTGGCTTTGTGTGGCTTGCAGTGATAAGGGCGAGGCGTTGCCGGCTGGTCCGGCACGCCCCACGATGAACGTGCAGGATAGTCTGGCAATCGTGGCTTACTATCATTCTATGAAGTGTGCGGAGTGGAAAGGTGATTTTCACTGGGACTTGACGGATTATGAAACATGGGGCGGTGTGACGGCTATGCTCGATACGGTGAAGAATGAATACCGCATCACGGGGATAGAAGTCCCGATGGCCGAAACCTATCTTCCTGCCGGTTATTGTCTTCCTGCCGAACTGGGAAAGCTGAGTGACTGCGTTCACTCATTGTGTGGGGAGACGGTCGTGCCGAAGGGGGAATTCCTTCGGAGTTGTTTAACTGCCCGTTGGAGATGCTGTATATCAAAGGAAAAGGTTTTACCAAGAAATCCATACCTGAAAATGTACTTCAACATACTTTTTATATCTATCCCTTGGTTGATAAAGCAGAAACTTGCCGCTTGAATCCGGACTTGTTCGGAAACTGGGAAAATGTGGATAGAATAAATTTCAGTCTCAAAGAGAATGGTGAGGTACGCGGATGCGTTACTGCTCCATGGAGTAATAATGGCTGTTCTTCCATTTTGCCTGAAACATTCCGTAAAGGGATTCAGAAGGAGGCGGCATGGTCCATGCTTTTCCACACTTTCAAGGAAAGTGACTTGCTTGAAAGAACAAGCTATATGTGCTTCTACAATACACCTGCCTCTCAATTGAAAGTGTTTTATTGGCATGATGAACCAAGTAAGGTATGTAGAGGACCGCAATGGTTTGCTTTTGTGACCGAGAACAAAAAACTTCGGTTGCTACATTGTGTGGAAAAGGGTGATGATATTCTGTTGTTTTCCAATTCCTTTTTGGGATAAGATGATACCTGGTGGTTGGGATGGGTTTATAATCCAGGTACCCCGTCCGGCAATCGTTCGGAGTAATCTTAATATTGACTTGTAATCAATAAATGTAACTATAAATCTAATTTTAAACTAACTAAAATGAAACGAATCATGAATCAAGCAGCCCGAAAGAGACTTGCCGCTATGTCACTCTTTCTCTTAATCTGCCTTCCTTTCTCTCTGGCACAAGCCCAGACCGTGAAAGTGACCGGCAAGGTGACTGACAACCTGAATGAACCGATGATTGGTGTAAGTATCGTAGAGAAAGGTACTACCAACGGTTGTATTACCGATATTGACGGTAATTATACATTGAATGTGAATCAGGGAGCGACCATCATTTTCTCTTACATCGGCTACGTAACCCAAGAGAAACAAGCCGTTGCCGGTGTGATGAACATTGTATTGAAAGAAGACAGCGAGACGCTGGACGAAGTGGTGGTGGTAGGTTACGGTGTGCAGAAGAAAAGTTCCGTAACGGGTGCCATTTCGCAGGTGAAAGCAGAGGACATGCAGAACCGTACCATCAGCAACGCCCCTGCCGCCTTGCAGGGTAAGACTGCCGGTGTGCAGGTAATCCAGACCTCGGCAGCTCCGGGCAGCAGTCCTACGGTGCGTGTGCGTGGTTACTCCTCCAATGTGTCTTCCAATCCTCTTTACGTAGTGGACGGTATCCGCCTGAGCGACATCAGCGGCATCGACCCGAACGACATCGCTTCCATGGAGGTCTTGAAAGATGCCGCTTCGGCTGCTATCTATGGTGCTGAGGCCGGTAATGGTGTAGTGCTTATCACTACCAAGAAAGGTAAGAGCGGACAAGGTAAGATTACGTATGACTTCCAATGGACTACACAATCATTGGCACGCATCCCGAAAATGATGAATTCCGAGCAGTACATTGACTATATGGTAGAATCCAAAACCTATACGGAAAATTACATGCTGAGAAACTGGGATGGTATAACGAATACCTCTTGGTCTGACGAGGTGTTTGAGAACAGCCAGATGCAGAAACACAACATCGCTTTCACCAATGGTAGTGAGAAAGGTAATTACTACCTATCCTTGACTTACTTGGATAACAATGGTATCGTAAAAGGTGATGCCGATGTTTACAAGCGTCTGACTGCTACCATTAACTCTGAGTATGAAATCAAATCGTGGTTGAAGGTGGGTACTACCAATCAGATTGAGAAGTACAACACCCGCACCGTTTCTTCCAACAACGAATATGGCAGCATGTTGCTTCCATTCTGCAGGCCGATCCGTTGACTCCGTTCTCTTATACTTACGATGAACTGCCTTCCAATATGCTGAAACCGATGCTTGAGGGCAAGCACTTTCTGGATGACGGTAATGGCAACTATTACGCTGTTTCCAAGTTCACGGCCGGTGAATCTTATCACCCTATGATTATGCGTGACAACAACATAAACAAGAGCAGTGGTTTCAATGTCAACGGTTCTATTTATGCCGACTTCAAGCCTATCAAGGACATCACCATTACTTCACGTTTCGGTTACCGTCTCTCCGGTTCACGCAGCAGCAACACCGACCTGCCTTTTTATGGCAACGCTACGCAGAGCCGTGACTACGTAAGCCACAATGCAAGTTCATCTACCAATATATATTACCAGTGGGAAAATTTTGCCAACTATATGAAGCGTTTCGGTATGCACACCGTAACAGGTATGGTGGGTATGTCTTATCAGGAATCTACTAACGATTATGTGAACGGCAGCCTTTCTGCCAATGGGGAAGATGCCGTAAAGAAGAACGACCCACTGTTCTATTTCCTCAATTACGGTTCGGCTTCTGCAACCAAGGGTGTAGGCGGTGAGAAGACCCGTTCGGCCAAACTGTCTTATTTCGGTCGTGTAGGTTATGACTTTGGCGGACGCTACATGTTGCAGGCTTCACTGCGTGCCGATGCTGCTGACCTTGCCATGCTTCCTTCTACCAACCGTTGGGGGTATTTCCCTGCTGTATCTGCCGGTTGGTCAATCTCTGAAGAGAAGTTCTTTGAGCCTTTGAAACAACATGTCAGCAGCTTGAAATTGCGTGCCAGCTGGGGACAGAACGGTAGCCTTGCCGCTTTGGGCGGTTATGCCTATAGCACCGATATGTCCTTGGGTTATATCTACGCATTTACGCCCGGTAACAATTACATTACAGGTGCCCATCCTACTTCTATGGGAAATGATAATCTGAAATGGGAAACTTCCGAACAGATTAATGTCGGTCTTGATGCCCGTTTCTTCAATGACCGCTTGACTTTCAGTTTGGACTACTTCGACAAGAAAACCAAGGACTTGCTGGTAAACGGTACAACTCCATCACTTATTATTGGTGGTACTACTTCTCCGATGAATGCCGGTAACGTAAGCAACAAAGGCTGGGAACTGGAACTCGGCTGGCGCGACCACATCGGTGACTTCCAGTACAGCATACGTGGCAATCTCGCTACACTGAAAACAAGGTTACTTACCTTGACCCCTCACTGACCCGTCTGAATGGCGTCAACTTCCATACGAACACCATTACTTTCTTTGAGGAAGGTTATCCGGTTTATTATTTTCGCGGCTATAAGTTCAAAGGATTGGATGAAAATGGTAATCCGATGTTCCACGACCTTGACAACAGCGGCACTTTGAACGATGGCGATTTGGCTTATATCGGTGATGCCATTCCCGATTTCACTTACGGTCTTACGCTGACTGCCGCTTGGAAAGGCTTTGACTTGACTGTATTTGCTACCGGTTCGCAAGGCAACGATATTTTCAACTGTATCAACCGTTCCGACATTCCGACTTACAACAAGATGAAAGAAGTATTCTATGACAATCGTTGGACTGCTGCAAATCCCAATGGAACAGTGCCTCGTGCCGGTGCTGACAATATGGACAAATATTGCGTTTCCGATGCCTTGGTATATGACGGCTCTTTCTTCAAAATCAAGCAAATCCAGCTTGGTTACTCTATCCCGAAGCAATTGTTGAAGAAAGTATGTGTCAACAACCTGCGTCTTTACGCTTCACTTGACGACTTCTTTACTTTCACCAAATATCCGGGCTTCGATCCCGAAGCTTCTGCCAACTCGACTTCGGGTATGGGTGTAGATAAAGGTGCTTATCCTTCTTCCAAGAAAGTGGTACTTGGATTTAACATAGAATTTTAATCAAACCTAAAATTGATACTGAATATGAAAGCAAAATATATTTATATAGCATTGCTCGGTTTGTTTACGGTACTGGGAACCAGTTGCGAAGACCGTTTGAATATCCCGAAGCACGGCAACATGGGAACTCAGGAAGATTTTTATAAGACAGATGCGGATGCCATGCAGGCATTGTCTTCGCTCTACAATTCATGGGGTACGAACAGTCAGGTTGTGGGACTTCATTATAATTGGCAGATGACTAAAAACCTCTTGTCCGATGAACTGTGGGCTGGTGGTGGAGGCCGTGGCGACAATTCGGAAATGGAAAAACTGAATGAATACAGTTTTGATACAGACCATAGTATGATTTCCGGTGTTTATTCCGGTCTTTATAGCATTATTTATAAGGCCAATCTGATTATACAGCTTATGGAACCTGATACGCCGGTAAAGAAAACCGTGATGGCTGAGGCCAAATTTTTCCGGGCATGGGCAAATTTTGAATTGGTAACTTTGTTCGGTACAGCTCCTAAGGTGGACCACTTGCTTGAACCGGGAGAGTACCATCAAGGCAACAGCACGCCCGAAGAGTTGTGGGCTTTTGTGGAACAAGACTTGAACGATGCTTTGGGCTATGATGCACTTCCGTCAAAAAGGAACGCGGATGATGCCGAAACCGGTATCCGTGTCACTAAGGAGGTAGCGCAAGCTATGCTGGGTAAGGCTTATCTTTTCCAGAAAAAGTATAAGGAGGCAGCCGATATACTTGACAAAGTCATTGCTTCCAAGAAATATGCCCTTTACAGGGGTGATTATGACCAACTGCTCCATGTAAGCACAAACAACTGCTGTGAAGCGATGTTGGAGGTACAGAAGCGTAACGACCCTGAACAGGCTTGGACAGTGTATGCATTCAATCATATCATGGTGGGATGGCGTACAGACCGTATGACACTGACTGGTGCCGCTAAAGAGGAAATAGCTACTGGTACGTATGGTTTCTGTAATCCGCGTAAATCGCTTTATGATGCTTTTGTTGCCATGGAGGGAGAGGACGGTTATCGCTTGAAAAGCTCTATCCGCACTTACGAACAGATGGAAGAATACGGTGTGCAATTGAATGCCGGTGCACAGTTGGTAGGTCACGAAGGTTATTTCAACTGGAAGCAACGTGCGTTGCGGGAAGACTGTATGTATGATTTCTCCGGATTTCAGGTAATGCAATACATCAACCTCCGTGTGATGCGTTATGCAGAGGTGTTGCTCCTTGCTGCCGAGGCGCATGTGATGGGGGGAAGCCAGGAAAGTGCATTGGCATACATTAACGAAGTGCGCGACCGTGCCCGTCTGGCACCGCTTTCTGCTGTGACCCTTGATGATGTGAAGAAAGAGAAACGTCTTGAACTCTGTATGGAGGGTGTGCGTTTTCAAGACCTTGTACGTTGGGGAGATGCTGAGGCGTTGATGGGCGAACAAGGCAAAGAGATTCCGGCATTTACAGTAGCCGGTGCGACTAATCTCTTTGAGAATACCCTCTATGGTTTCAAGGCCAAGCATAATCTGTTGCCTATTCCTTTGAAGGAAATGCAACTGAATTCCAATATGGTACAGAATGAGGTTGGTAACCTTTTATACATAACTAATAATGAAACATACGATGAAAAAGATATTTCAATTGACTGCCCTGCTGATGCTCTGTTTCTTTGGGGCATGTAGCGAAGATGCGCTGGATGGCTTGTCCGGAAAGTATGACATGGAGAGACGTGTCTATAAGAAAATCATAGAACAGTCCACGGACAAGTTGGGTAAAGGTGTGAAACAACTCAATCTTAAGTTTGCCGACGAAGCCGGTAACGAATGGGACTTGCGCTTAGGCTCTAAGGACTGGGTGTTGCAGAATGGAGTCTTTAAAGCAAAGCTTCTTGAAAAGTTAGATGAAGACGATATTAAGTCAGAAGAAGATAAAGTTAAGCCGAAAGAACCTCTTACCGCCGGATTGCTATATAGTATTGTAGAACAGGACACCATTGCCTCCGGTGACGTGGAGGTCACCTTGTTGGGCGATACTTATTATATCGACGGTCTCTTCATGAGCAAGACCGGCAAGCAATATTCTTGCGACTACAAAGGTTCTATCTCCTTTGAGATTGGTGAAGACGACCCCGAAGCCAGCGGCTACACCACGGTTCTTACCACATCGCCCGTTTACTTGCTGGATACAAACAACCAGCCGATAGGCATTGTTCCCGGTGTATCGCAGTATTCATTTGCGGTCAGTGACCCTGACGGCAACGGGGTGGCACAGTTCGACCTTATCAACAAGGAAAACATGCCGCTGGAAGCTTTGGCAGGCAGCTACAGTGTGACTGGTAAGTCGGAAGCCGGTTCTATGGCTCAGGGTAATGCGCTTCCAGCAGAGTGGGGCGGCTGGTCTTGGGGCAGCTACTTCATAGCTAACAGTGCCAAGCAGTATATTTTTGGAGGTACGCTGAACATTACCATTGCTACGGGCATGGAGGGCGAAACCCTCTTTACATTCTCCGGCAAGGGGTTGAACACTACGCTGGGCATGGATGTGAATAGTGCACAAGTCCCCGGTACGGCTGCTGACGTGAATTATATGTTTGTTACTGTGCTGCAAAGCACCGGTTACGAAATGCGCGACCAGCAGATGGAAAGCGCCGTAATGGGACGCAAGATGCCATTTTCCGTCTATCTGCCCAAAAGCTATGACGGACAGAAGGAATATCCCGTGCTCTACCTGCTGCATGGTGCCGACGGCAACCACAACGACTGGATGGCTCAGGGTATGCTGAATCCCTACGCCAGTGCAGCCGAGGCTGCGGGTGGCAAGGAGATGATTATTGTCTGTCCCAACGGAAGCCCCGACGGTCAGAATATTTTCTATTGCGACAACTATCAGGGAAACAACATGAAGTATATGACCTACTTCTTTGATGAATTCATTCCCTACGTCGAAAGCAATTTCAAGGTGAAAGCCGGACGTGGCACACGTGCCATTGCAGGTCTGTCTATGGGTGGTTTCGGCTCGCTGTATTACAGCTTTCTGCATCCCGAAATGTTCTGCTATGTCTATGCGTGCAGTCCTGCCACCGCCATAGAGGGTGCTCCCAACTTATATGAGATGTTGGGCACGAAAGATCTGCCGGGCATCACCATTGAAATAGGCAAAGGCGACTTCTTGTTCGGCTCTGCCAACAGCTTCAAGCAGGCACTGGACGGCAGCGGCATCGCCAACGAGTACATCACCCGTGACGGCATCCACGACTGGGCTTTCTGGAAAGGCTGTCTGCCCAAACTCTTGAAGAAAGTAAGCGATACATTTGAAGAATAACAGCATTGAGACATGAAAAGATTCTTAACTCCCCTTTTCACCTTTTGCGTGGCGCTGGCTGTGAATGCACAGCCGGTGCCCACCACCGGTTCGCCCGTGCTGCGTGCCGACAACATCGACGAAGTGGTCAGCGCCCTGACCCTTGAAGAGAAAGTGCACCTCGTCATCGGTTGCGGCATGTCGATGGGCAGTGACTCCAAGTTCCCCGGTACCGCCGGACGTACCTACGACATTCCACGCCTGGGCATCCCATCGGCTTTCCTTGCCGACGGACCGCACCGCCTGGCGATGGCTTCCAAACGAGAGTTCGACAGCCGCACCTATCACGCCACCGAATTCCCCTCGAGCACCACGGTGGCAGCTACGTTCGATCCTGATGCTGCTTACCATGTAGGCCGGGCTCTGGGTACCGAAGTGAAAGACTACGGTATGGACGTGCTCCTCGCCCCCGGTGTCAACCTGGTGCGTAACGCCCTCTGCGGACGAAACCACGAGTATTATGCCGAAGACCCCGTGCTGGTGGGCAAGATAGCCGCTGCCTACATCAACGGCATCCAGAGCGAAGGTACCGGCACCTGCCTGAAGCACTTCGCCGTGAACAACCAGGAAACCAACCGCAACAACAACGACTCCCGACTGACGCAGCGCCCCTTGCGCGAGCTTTATCTGAAATGCTTCGAGATAGCCGTCAAGGAGGCTCAGCCCTGGAGCGTGATGACCGCCTACAACAAGGTGAACGGCAAATACACCTGCGAAGACCGCGAACTGACCGAAGATATCCTCGCAATGAATGGGGATTCAAGGGACTGGTGATGTCCGACTGGAATGCTGGAAAAGATGCCGTGACTTCCATCGCGGCAGGTAATGACATGTTGCAGCCGGGGCAGGAACGCCAGTACAACGCCATTCTGGAAGCCGTGAAGAACGGCACGCTGGATGAGGCGCTCCTCAACCTCAGCGTGAAGCGTGTGCTGGAGTTTGTGGTGAAGAGCCACACCTTTGCCGGTTACAATTATCCCAACGAGACCGACCTCAAAGCCCACGCGCAAGTGGACCGCCGGGTAGGTGCCGAGGGCATCGTGCTGCTGGATAACAAGAATGCGCTGCCTATGGCTGCCGGCATCAGGAAGGTAGCCCTTTACGGCACTACTTCCTACGACATGGTTCCTGCCGGTATGGGATTCGGCAGTACGGGCTTCGGATATTATACGGTCTCTATGGTAGAAGGCTTGCGCAATGCGGGCTATACGGTAGATAAGGATTTGCTGAACCGCTACAAGAAGCACATGGCCGACGAGCAGAAACGCCTCTTCCCCCACGGTCGTCCTCCTTTCGCGTTCACTCCGCTGCCCCGTGCCGAAGAGTTCCTGCCCACTGCCGAGGAACTGGCCGCGCAAGTGAAAGCCAACGACATCGCCGTGCTTACGCTGGGACGTGTCAGTGGTGAAGGCTGCGACCGCCGTGTGGAAGATTTCCTCTTGAAGGAGAACGAACTGGCTCTGATAAAGCAAGTGTCTGCCGCCTATCGTGCCGCAGGCAAGAAGCTGGTGGTGGTTCTCAACATCTGTAGCCCCGTAGAGACCGCTTCATGGAAAGAGCTGGCGGATGCCTTGGTATGCGCTTTCCAGCCCGGGCAGGAAGTGGGCAACTGCATTGCCGACGTGTTGACGGGTAAGGTGAACCCCAGCGGCAAGCTGCCCATGACGTTTGCCGTGAAGTATGGCGACGCGCCGTCGGATGCCAATTTCCCCTTCGACTATGAGTTCAAGATGCCGTCGTTCGCCATGGGTACCGGCATGAACTTCAAGTCCGACAAGAAAGAGGAGAAGCCGAAAGAGCCGGAAACGCAACGTCGATTTCACCCTCTACGAGGAAGGCATCTACGTGGGTTACCGTTACTTCGATACTTTTGGTAAAGAGGTATCTTACCCCTTCGGCCACGGCTGAGCTATACCACCTTTGAATATGCGGTGGAAGAGGCTGCCATCGACGGTGACCGCTGCCGCATGAAGGTGAGCGTGAAGAACACCGGCAAGGTGGCAGGCCGTGAAGCCGTGCAGCTCTATGTCAAGGCTCCCGAGGGCGGCATGGACAAGCCCGCCAAGGAACTGAAAGCCTTCGGCAAGACCCGCCTGCTGAAACCCGGCGAGAGCCAGACCCTGACATTGGAGTGGAACGTGATGGACATGGCCTCCTTCAACGAGAAAAGCAGCTCTTGGGAGTTGGCCAAGGGTGAATATCAATGGATGGCTGCCGCCTCTTCGGCCGACGTGCGTTGCACCACGGTGCAGAAGGTGGCAAAGGCACGCAAGCAGAAAGTGCACGATGCCATGCGGGCACAAGTGCCGGTGGCTGTGCATCCCATGGTGAAGAGATGAGGTGTGCATATGCATCACCTGAAAAACTGATATATATCAATCCGTTTTAGAATGGAAAGCACTTATTTTGTAGTACATTTTAAAATCTATGCCATGAAAAGATTGATACTTTCTCTTTTGCCGTCTGCTCGTTGTGGATGGCAAATGCACAGAATCCTGCATGGGGACCACAAAGCAAGGTCGTGACCGACAGCATCTACAGCACGGTGCTGAAGACGCACCGCGCCTATACCATCTATCTGCCTCAGAGCTATGACAAGGAGGCAGACAGGAAGTATCCCATTCTCTACCTGCTGCACGGCATGTCGGGGGTGAATACCAGCTGGTTTACGGACCAGCGTGTGAAGGACGTGATGGACCAGTTGACGGCATCGGGTGAGGCGTGCGAGATGATTATCGTCAGCCCCAACGCCGGAGGCAATCCGGCCACGTGCTGGAACGGTTACTTCAATATGCCGGGATGGGCTTACGAGGATTTCTTCTACAAGGAGTTCATGCCCTATATCGAGAAGACCTACCGTGTGGTGGGCGACCGTCAGCATCGTGCCGTTGCGGGCCTTTCGATGGGTGGAGGCGGAACCACGAGCTACGCGCAGCGCTATCCCGACCTCTATTGTGCGGCATACGCCATGAGTGCCTTGATGAACATCCCCGTCAGTGGTGAGGCGGCGGGAAAAGACCCCGACCCCACAAACAAGATGGCTGTGCTGACCCGTTCGGTGCAGGAGCATAGTTGCATCAAGTATGTGCTGGAGCTGATGAGGCCCGTAAAGCTGCTCTGCGCACCGTGCAGTGGTTTGTGGATTGCGGTGACGATGATTTCCTGCTCGACCGTAACATCGAGTTCTTCCAGGCGATGCGCAATGCCGGCATTCCTTGCCAGTTCCGCGTGCGCGACGGAGGGCACACCAGTGAATACTGGCATTCGGCATTGTATATGTGTTTGCCTTTTGTGAGCCGGTGCTTTGAGAAATGAGATTTGATTCCCTTCAACTTTCTCCAACTCCTTAAACAATTAAAATGATTATGAAGAAATTTACACTTTTATTTACTTTGTTGCTGATGTGTGCATGAGCTTTGCGCAACAAGCCTTGTGGGGCGGTGCTCCGGTAGTTTCGCCGGAGATTCACGATGACAATACGGTCACTTTCCGCCTGAAGGCGCCGAAAGCCGTGAAGGTGCAGTTGACGGGTGACTTCCTGCCGCCGCACACCATCCAGACACCGAGGGGCGAGTATGACGCTCCGGGCATCGTCGATATGAAGGAGGGCAAGGACGGCGTGTGGGAATATACCACTGCCGAACCGCTGAAACCCGAACTTTATGGCTATGCTTTCTTTGTGGACGGGCTGAAAATAATGGATCCCGGCAACGTCTATATGATTCGTGATGTGGCAACTGTGACGAATGTGTTCATCATCGGCGGTGACCGTGCCGACCTCTACAAGGTGAACAAAGTGCCTCACGGAACAGTGAGACGTATGTGGTACAATAGTCCCACGCTGGGTATGGACCGCCGCCTGACGGTTTATACACCCGCCGGCTACGAGAACGGCAAGAAGCGTTATCCCGTCTTCTACCTGCTGCATGGCGCCGGAGGTGACGAAGAGGCATGGATTGCCTTGGGCCGTACTTCACAAATCCTGGATAACCTGATAGCGCAGGGCAAGGCAGAACCGATGATTGTAGTGATGACCAACGGCAATGCCTGGCAGGATGCCGCTCCCGGTGAATCGCCCAAAGGTTTCACTGTCCCTTCCATGAGTCCGAAGGAACGTGCTTCCGCTCCGGAAGGAGGCTTCGAACTTTCTTTCCCGGAAATCGTGAAATTCGTGGAGAAGAACTTCCGCACATTGCCGGACAAGAAGCACCGTGCCATTGCAGGCCTCTCGATGGGTGGCTTCCACTCTTGCAGCATCTCGAAGTACTATCCGGATATGTTCGATTATGTGGGCCTGTTCTCGGGCACTGCTTCCAGGAACGATAAGTCCACTTGTCCGGTCTATACCGACTTCGAGGGTAAACTGAAGACGCAGTTTGCCAAGAAACCGGCACTCTATTTCATCGCTTGCGGCAACCGTGACTTTGTCTTCAAGAGCGTGACGGACTTCCGCAAACTGCTCGATGACAACGGTTGCAAGTACGAGTATCTGGAAACGGGCGAGGGACATATCTGGAGGAACTGGCGCATCTATCTGACGGAGTTCGCGCCGAAGTTGTTCAAGTGACTTCGTGCCGATTGATTCCCCCTGCACTCGCCAATCCGAAGTGCAGGATTATAGACTATCTGTTTAATAACAAAATAACAAACTCATTATGAAAAGAATTTCTATTTTATCAGCTCTGTTGCTGATGTGTGCGATGACTTTCGCGCAACAAGCTCTCTGGGGCGGTGCCCCCGTGGTATCACCTGAGATACACGACAACAATACAGTAACTTTCCGCTTGAAGGCGCCGAAAGCCGTAAAGGTGCAAGTAACCGGCGACTTCCTGCCTACGCAGAAAATCAAGACTCCTTTTGGTGAGTTTGATGGTCCGGGTGTGGCAGATTTGAAAGAGAACAAGGACGGTGTGTGGGAATTCACTACTCCCGAACCGCTGAAACCGGAACTCTATAGCTATACTTTCCTGGTAGATGGCCTGAAAATCAACGATCCCTCCAATGTTTATATGATTCGCGACGTGGCAAGCGTGACGAACGTGTTCATCATCGGCGGTGACGAGCGCATCGACCTCTACAAGGTGAATAAGGTTCCCCACGGAACGGTATCTAAGGTATGGTACAACAGCCCCACGCTGGGTATGGACCGCCGCCTGACTGTCTATACGCCTGCCGGATATGAGACAAGCGGCAAGCGCTACCCCTCTTCTACCTGCTGCACGGCATGGGTGGCGACGAGAACGCATGGAGCGAACTGGGACGTACGGCACAGATTCTGGATAACCTCATCGCCCAAGGCAAGGCCAAGCCGATGATTGTAGTGATGACCAACGGCAACGCCGCATTGGAAGCAGCTCCGGGTGAATCTTCACTGGGCTTTGCCGCTCCCAACATGAATCTGCCCAAGACGATGGAAGGCTCTTTCGAAACAGCTTTCCCCGACGTGGTGAAATTCATTGATAAGACTTACCGTACACAGGCCAACAAGAAGGGGCGTGCCATTGCTGGTCTCTCTATGGGAGGTTTCCACTCCATGCACATCTCCAAGCAATATCCGGACATGTTCGACTATGTAGGGCTGTTCTCGGCTGCATCATGCCCAACAAAGATGTGAAGTCTCCGATTTATGACAACCTTGAAGCCAAACTGAAAACCCAGTTTGCCAAGAAACCGTCACTCTATTACATCGCTATCGGTAATAAAGACTTCTTGTTCCAGGCCAATAACGACTACCGCAAGATGTTGGACGAGAAGGGTTACAAATATGAATATTATGAAACCGGAGAAGGTCATATCTGGAAGAACTGGCGTATTTACCTGACAGAATTCGCACCGAAGATATTTAAATAAGATTATGAAGAAGAATATCATATCCATGGCAGCAGCAATGGCTGTTTTGTCAGCTTGCGGACCGGGTGTGCCGCAGCTTGGAAAGTCCTCTCTGGATGAGGTGATTGGCGCCATGACCTTGGAAGAAAAGGCGCATCTGGTAGTGGGTACCGGTATGGCAGGTTTCTCGGGTGACAGTGCCGTAATCGGTGCAACGAGAAAGCTAGTGCCGGGTGCGGCAGGAACCACATACCCGATTGAACGCCTCGGCATTCCCGCTGTGGTGCTGGCTGATGGTCCCGCCGGACTGCGTATCGACCCCAAGCGTGAGGGGGATTCGGCTACGTACTATTGTACTCATTTCCCTATCGGAACTTTGCTCGCCTCTACCTGGGACCAGGAACTGGTGGAAAGTGTAGGTCAGTCCATCGGTAACGAAGTGCTGGAATACGGTGCGGACGTGCTGTTGGCTCCGGCGCTGAACATTCACCGTAATCCGCTTTGCGGACGTAACTTCGAGTATTATTCTGAAGACCCGTTGGTGTCGGGTAAGATTGCCGCCGCTACGTACGTGGTGTACAGAGCAACGGTGTGGGTACCAGTATCAAGCACTTTGCTGTGAACAACCAGGAAACCAACCGTATGGCTACGGATGCGCATGTATCTCCACGCGCCTTGCGCGAAATCTACTTGAAAGGATTCGAGATTGCCGTGAAGGAATCCGCTCCTTGGACCGTGATGTCCTCATACAACTACCTGAACGGTGTCTACACTTCGGAAAACAAGGAGTTGCAGACAACCATGTTGCGCGACGAATGGGGCTTCAAGGGCATGGTGATGACCGACTGGTTTGGCGGCAAGGATGCCGTGGCACAGATGGTGGCAGGCAATGACATGTTGCAGCCCGGTCTGCCCAAGCAGTACGAAGCCATCGTGAAGGGTGTGCAGGACGGAGCGTTAGATGAAGCCATCCTCAATCAGAATGTGAAGCGTATTCTGGAGATGATTCTCCAGACTCCCCACTTCAAGGGATATAAATACTCCAACAAGCCCGACTTGAAAGCGCATGCTGCCGTAACCCGCCAGTCGGCAACGGAAGGCATGGTATTGCTGAAGAACGATAACGGTGCTCTGCCGCTGGCTGCCGACGTGAAGAACGTGGCACTCTTCGGTTGCACTTCCTACGATTTCATTGCAGGCGGTACAGGTTCGGGCAACGTGAACCGCGCTTATACCGTTTCGCTATTGGACGGCTTGAAGAATGCCGGCTATGTGGTGGATGAAGCGCTGAAGAATAGCTATGAAGCTTACCTGAAAGCCGAGAAAGAACGTCTGTCCAAAGATAAGAAAGAGTGGTTCATGCCCGATACCCGTCCGGCTGAGATGGCTGTTTCCGCACAAGTCATCCGCGAGCAGGCTGCCAAGGCCGATGTGGCACTGGTGACGCTGGGACGTACCTCCGGTGAGTTCCTTGACCGTATGGTAGCCGACTTCAACCTCACCAAAGAGGAACAGAACATGTTGAAAGCTGTGTCCGATGCTTTCCACGCTGCCGGAAAGAAGGTAGTGGTGGTGCTCAATATCGGTGGTGTGATTGAAACTGCTTCTTGGAAATCTGCTCCCGATGCCATTCTTTGTGCATGGCAGGCAGGCCAGGAGGGAGGAAACAGTGTGGCTGACGTGCTGAGTGGCAAGGCTTCTCCTTCGGGCAAGCTGACAATGACTTTCCCGGTGAAGTTTGAAGATGCCGCTTCTTCCGACAACTTCCCGATAGACATGCGTGTGAGCACCGACCTCATGAACAAAGGCGGGAAGAAGAACGACGTGAAGAACGTGGACTATACCAATTACGAAGAGGACATTTACGTGGGTTACCGTTACTTCGACACCTTTGGCAAGCAGGTTTCCTATCCTTTCGGTTACGGTCTTTCCTATACCACTTTTGCTTACGACAAGGCTGCTGTCAAGGCAGACAACGGTGTCTATACCGTGTCTGTAGAAGTGAAGAACACCGGTAAGGTAGCAGGCAAGGAAGTGGTTCAGCTTTATGTATCCGCTCCCGATGTTGCTGCCAACAAGCCCGAAAAGGAACTGAAGGCTTTTGCCAAGACCAAGGAGCTGAAACCGGGCGAAGCGGTTGTGGTGACGCTGAAAGTGAATGCTGCCGACCTGGCTTCCTACGATGAGGCTGCATCGGCATGGGTGGTAACTCCCGGAAACTACAAGTTCCTCGTCGGGGCTTCCTCACGCGACATCAAGGCTACGCTGGAGGCTGAAGTAGCTGCCGCAACGCAGAAGACGAACAACATCCTGAAACTTCAGGAACCGATGAGCCTCTTGAAGAGATGAGAGTTGGATTGTCTGAAAAAATAACAAATCATACCCTAAAAAACATCCTGTTGTACCCTTTGGTATGGCAGGATGTTCTTATCTTTGTGCCTCGTATAAACAGATAGTGCAACTATTATAAACCAATATCACAACCATGAGTAAAAAGTTAATCTTATCTTTAGCCCTATCAGTTAGTACTTACTTCTACGGCGCAGACACTGTTGCGCCTGCCATTCCAAGAGACGAGAAAATAGAACAGCAGATTGAGAACTTTGCTGAAGAAGATGACGCTTGACGAGAAAGTCGGTCAGATGTGCGAACTCACCATAGACCTCCTGCAGAAACGCGCCAATCCTTTTGCCGGTCTCAATCCGAAAGATATAACTGTAGATGATTTGAAGAAAATCGTCAAGAGGTATAAGTTAGAGAAAGAGTTCAAGCTGGGTAAGGAGATGCCTTCGCAAGAAGTGATGATGCAGCTCTATATGCGTATCCAGGGTATTGAGAATGCCAAGGGCTTCCAGTTGGACGAGGCGATGCTCGACTCTGTCATCGGAAAATACAAAGTAGGCTCCATCTTGAACGTGCCTAACGGTGTGGCACAAAGCGTGGAGAAGTGGCAGGAAATCATCAAACGCATTCAGGAGAAATCCATGGAGGTGATGGGTATTCCTTGTGTGTACGGTGTAGACCAGATACACGGAACTACCTATACGCTGGGTGGTACTTTCTTCCCGCAAGGCGTCAATATGGGAGCTACCTTCAACCGTGAACTGACACGTGAAGGTGCACGCATCTCCGCTTATGAAACAAAGGCGGGAAGCATTCCCTGGACGTATGCCCCGGTGACCGACCTCGGACGTGACCCGCGCTGGCCTCGTATGTGGGAAAATTATGGTGAAGACGCCTACGTCAATGCCGAAATGGGACGTGAAGCAGTTATCGGTTTCCAGGGCGAGAACCCCAACCTGATTGGCGAGAACAACGTTGCCGCTTGTATGAAGCACTATATGGGTTATGGTGTTCCCGTTTCCGGTAAGGACCGTACGCCGTCTTCCATCACCGAGCAGGATATGCGTGAGAAGCATTTCGCTCCTTATCTGGAAATGGTGAAAGCAGGTGCCCTCTCCGTGATGGTGAACTCCGCCATGAACAACGGTCTGCCTTTCCATGCCAACTATGAGCTGCTGACCAAGTGGCTGAAAGAAGACCTCAACTGGGACGGTATGATTGTGACTGACTGGGCGGACATCAACAACCTTTATAGCCGCGACCACATAGCCAAGGATAAGAAGGAAGCCATCAAGCTCGCCATCAATGCCGGCATCGACATGTCGATGGACCGTACGACTGGAAGTTCTGCACACTCCTGAAGGAGCTGGTGGAAGAAGGCGAAGTCCCCATGAGCCGCATTGACGATGCGGTGCGCCGCGTATTGCGCCTGAAGTACCGCCTCAATCTGTTTGAGAAACCCTATTATGATTTGAAAGACTTCCCGCTGTTCGGCAGTGCGGAACATGCCGCCGCCGCACTCCAGGCTGCCGAAGAGTCTTTGGTACTCCTGAAGAACACAGACGGCATACTGCCGCTGGCAAAAGGCAAGAAACTGCTGGTTACCGGTCCGAATGCCAACTCCATGCGTTGCCTCAACGGCGGCTGGTCCTACTCTTGGCAGGGTGACAAGGCCGATGAGCATGCAGGCCAATATAATACCATCCTCGAGGCCTTCACCAATAAATTCGGTGCGGAGAATATCATCTACGAAGCTGGCGTCACTTATAAGCAAGGTGGCAACTGGTGGGAAGAAAACACTCCGGAGATAGAGAAAGCTGTAGCTGCCGCTGCGGCTGCCGACTACATCGTGGCTTGCATCGGTGAGAACTCTTACTGCGAGACTCCGGGTAATTTGACAAACCTTACCCTCTCCCAGAATCAGCTTGACTTGGTGAAAGCTCTTGCCAAGACCGGCAAACCCATCGTCCTGATACTGAACGAAGGCCGTCCCCGTCTGATTGCCGACATCGAGCCACTGGCTAAAGCGGTTGTCAATACTATGCTTCCGGGTAACTATGGTGGCGATGCGTTGGCAAACCTCATTGCCGGCGACGCCAACTTCAGCGGAAAGATGCCTTTCACTTATCCGAAGGAAATCAACTCGCTGATTACGTACGACTACAAACCGTGCGAACACATCGGCAAGCAGATGGAAGGTGCTTATAACTACGATGCGCAAGTGTCCGTACAGTGGGCGTTCGGTTATGGATTGAGCTATACCACTTTTGCATACAGCAACCTCAAGGTGGATAAGTCGGACTTTACCGCTGATGATGTGCTTACTTTCACCGTTGATGTGAAGAATACCGGCAACCGCATTGGTAAGGAAAGCGTGCTGCTCTTCAGCAGCGACCTCGTTGCTTCCCTTACTCCCGATACCCGCCGTCTTCGCGCTTTCGAAAAGGTGGAACTGAAACCGGGCGAGACAAAGACCGTGACACTGAAACTGAAAGGCTCCGACCTTGCTTTTGTAGGCTATGACGGCAAGTGGATTCTGGAGAAAGGTGACTTCCGCATCCAGACGGGTGACCAGACAGTGAACGTGGTTTGTACGGATACCAAGAAGTGGGAGACTCCGAATAAGTGATACGACAAGGTCTTTTAGACCTTTAGAACCATAGTAAAGGGGCCGATAGCATGAAACAAGCTATCGGCCTTTTATTTTTCCGCGTTGTCTTTCAACAGTATCTTCTTTCCGCTTGTACCTCCTTACTTCTTTTCCTGAAACAATAGAGATTGTATGCATGAGATGTACATCTCATGTTGTTCGAGATGCATATCTCGTTGTGCTTGACATGTGCATCTCATGCAGTATGGAACGTGATAATTCATTTCATAAAGTATAAGCTTCTGTCTCATAAGATTATATGTTTTACCCCTTATCTTGAAGTGTTGAAAGGGCGTGTCTGTAATATAATTCCCGTTTGAACCGTTAAATCAATCTTTTTTTCTCTAATATTTTGTAGTCGAACAGATTATTTATATCTTTGCAACCGAAAACGGATGAAAGGTGGAGGGGCGATTAAGCTCCTCTTTTTTGTTCCTAATGGTTAATCTATGATAGAAAAGAAAACTGTTTGTCAGATTGTTGACGAGTGGCTGGCAGGAAAGGACTACTTCCTCGTGGAGGTGACAATCAGCCCGGATGACAAGATTTTGGTGGAAATAGACCACAAAGAAGGTGTTTGGATTGAGGACTGCGTAGAGCTGAGCCGCTACATCGAGTCCAAGTTGAACCGTGAGGATGAGGATTATGAGTTGGAAGTCGGTTCGGCCGGCATCGGACAGCCCTTCAAGGTACTGCAGCAGTACATTAACCACATCGGCAAGGAAGTGGAAGTGCTGGCAAAGGACGGCCGCAAGCTCAGCGGCGTGTTGAAGGAAGCCGACGAACAGCATTTCGTCGTGACCATTCAGAAGAAAGTGAAAGAGGAAGGTGCCAAGCGTCCCAAGCTGGTGGACGAGGACTTGACCTTTACGTATGAAGAGATAAAATACACTAAATACTTAATCAGTTTTAAATAAGACTATGGCCAAAAAAGTAGAAACTGTCAGCTTGATAGATACATTTTCGGAATTTAAGGAACTGAAGAATATCGACAGAACCACGATGGTAAGCGTACTCGAGGAGTCGTTCCGTAGTGTGATTGCGAAAATGTTCGGTACCGATGAGAATTACGACGTAATTGTAAACCCGGACAAGGGTGACTTCGAAATATGGCGTAACCGTGAGGTAGTGGCAGACGAGGATTTGGAAAACCCGAACCTGCAGATCGCATTGTCCGAAGCACAAAAGATTGATGCTTCTTATGAAGTGGGCGAAGAAGTGACGGATGAAGTTATCTTCGCGAACTTCGGTCGCCGTGCCATCTTGAACTTGCGCCAGACACTGGCCTCCAAGATATTGGAACTGGAGAAAGATAGTATTTACAACAAATACATTGATAAAGTGGGTACCATCATCAATGCGGAAGTCTACCAGATTTGGAAGAAAGAGATGCTGCTGCTCGATGATGAAGGCAACGAACTGTTGCTGCCCAAGACCGAACAGATACCGAGTGACTTCTACCGCAAGGGCGAGATGCCCGCGCCGTAGTGCACGTGTGGACAACAAGAATAATAATCCGAAGATTATCCTGAGCCGTACGTCGCCCGTCTTCCTGCAACGTCTGTTCGAAATGGAAGTACCCGAAATCAATGACGGACTGATTACCATCAAGAAGATTGCCCGCATCCCCGGCGAGCGTGCCAAGATTGCCGTTGAGAGCTACGATGACCGTATCGACCCGGTAGGTGCCTGCGTGGGTGTGAAGGGTAGCCGTATCCATGGTATTGTCCGCGAGCTTCGCAACGAGAATATCGACGTTATCAACTATACGTCCAATATCCAGTTGTTTATACAGCGTGCCTTGAGCCCTGCCAAAATTTCTTCCATCCGCTTGAACGAGGAAGAACGCAAGGCTGAAGTGTTCTTGAAACCCGAAGAGGTGTCGCTGGCTATCGGTAAAGGCGGTTTGAATATCAAGCTTGCCAGTATGTTGACTGAGTACACCATCGACGTGTTCCGCGAGTTGGATGAGGCCATAGAGGATGAAGACATCTACTTGGACGAATTCCGTGATGAAATAGACGGTTGGGTTATCGATGCCATCAAGGCTATCGGTATCGATACGGCTAAGGCTGTGTTGAACGCTCCCCGTGAGATGTTGATTGAGAAGACGGACCTCGAAGAAGAGACGGTGGACGAGGTATTGCGCATTTTGAAACAGGAGTTTGAAGAGGAGAATGAATGATTTACGATTTTACGATTTACGATTTACGATTAGAGTTTGATTGTAAATGTAAGTCGTTCCGCTCCGAGTATTATCAATCGTAAATCGTAAATGGTTAAATCGTAAATAGAAAAAATTGATGACGATAAGGTTAAACAAAGTAACAAGAGATTTAAATGTAGGGATTACGACGGCTGTCGAGTTCCTGCAAAAGAAGGGATTTACCGTTGAGGCAAATCCGAACACAAAAATTACGGATGAACAGTTCGAACTGCTCAAAAAGGAGTTTAGTACAGATAAGGACCTTAAGATAAAGTCGGAGCGTTTCAGCCAGGAACGTCAGAGCAAGGACCGCAACAAGGCGTCCGTGTCTATTGACGGCTATAGGGAAACGCAGGAGAAAGCGAAGCCCGAAGAGATTAAGACGGTTGTTCCGGAAGACGCACGTCCGAAGTTCAAGCCGGTAGGCAAGATTGATTTGGACAAACTGAACCGTAGACCTGCTCCTGCTCAGGAAAAAGAGAAAGAAGCGGAAAAAGCGGTAGAGGAGAAGAAGGTGGAGGAACCGGCAGTTGTAGAAACGCCGAAACCGGAACCTGCTCCTGCTCCCCAACCGGAACCACAGCCGCAACCGGAGGTACAGCCGGTATCTGAGCCCGAGCCGCAGCCCGTTTCGGAACCGCAGCCACAACCCGTTGTCAAGGAAGAGCCTGCTCCGGTTGTAGAGGCTCAACAAGAATCTAAAAAGGAAGAAATGATAGAAGCGCCTGCTCCCGCACCGGCAGCTGAAGAAGCACCGGTTGAAAAAGAGGGGAAAGAAGAAGGAGAAGAAATCTTCAAGATACATCAGCCTGAGTTTGTTTCGAAGATTAATGTTATCGGACAGATAGACTTGGCGGCCCTGAACCAATCCACACGCCCAAAGAAGAAATCGAAAGAGGAGAAACGCAAGGAGCGTGAAGAGAAGGAAAAGATTCGTCAGGATCAGAAGAAGCAGATGAAGGAAGCTATCATCAAGGAAATCCGCCGTGATGACAGCAAGTTGAAGGATACCGCTGCCGGTGATGCCAACGGCAAGAAGAAACGTGTCCGTATCAATAAGGAGAAAGTGGACATCAACAATGCTTCCAACTTCCAGCGTGGTGGCAACGACCGTGGACACGCAGGTGCCCAGCAAGGTCAGGGTGCCCGCCCGCAAGGTGGAAACCAGCCTGGTGGAAACAATGCCAATAATAACCGCAACCGCAATAAGGACCGCTTCAAGAAGCCGGTCATCAAGCAGGAGGTTAGCGAGGAAGATGTAGCAAAGCAGGTAAAGGAAACTTTGGCACGCCTCACTTCCAAAGGAAAGAACAAAGGTGCCAAGTATCGTAAGGAAAAACGTGACATGGCTTCCAGCCGTATGCAGGAATTGGAAGACATGGAAATGGCAGAAAGCAAGGTACTGAAGATTACGGAATTCGTGACGGCCAACGAGTTGGCAAGCATGATGGATGTTTCTGTTACTCAGGTCATCGCCACTTGTATGAGCATTGGTATGATGGTATCCATCAACCAGCGTCTGGATGCCGAGACCATCAACTTGGTGGCTGAGGAATTCGGCTTCAAGACAGAATATGTAAGCGCAGAAGTGGCGCAGGCCATCGTAGAGGAAGAGGATGATGAGGAAGATTTGGAACCTCGCGCTCCGATTGTAACGGTGATGGGTCACGTAGACCACGGTAAGACTTCATTGCTCGACTATATCCGTAAGGCGAATGTGATTGCCGGTGAAGCGGGTGGTATCACACAGCACATCGGTGCCTACCACGTGTCGCTGGACGACGGACGTAAGATTACATTCCTCGATACTCCGGGCCACGAGGCGTTTACCGCCATGCGTGCCCGTGGTGCCAAAGCTACGGATATTGCCATCATCATTGTGGCTGCTGACGACAACGTGATGCCGCAGACAAAGGAAGCCATCAACCATGCCATGGCTGCGGGTGTTCCTATTGTATTTGCAATCAATAAGATTGATAAACCGACTGCCAACCCCGACAAGATTAAGGAAGAGCTGGCTGCCATGAACTTCCTGGTGGAAGAGTGGGCGGGTAAGTATCAGTCGCAAGATATCTCTGCCAAAAAGGGTATCGGTGTACCCGAGCTGATGGAGAAAGTGCTGCTCGAAGCAGAAATGCTGGAGTTGAAAGCAAACCCGAACCGCCGTGCTACCGGTTCCATTATCGAGTCCTCATTGGATAAGGGTCGTGGCTATGTGGCTACGGTACTCGTTTCCAACGGTACCTTGAAAATGGGCGACATCGTGCTGGCGGGTACCAGCTACGGTAAGGTGAAGGCTATGTTCAATGAGCGTAACCAACGCATGCAGGAGGCTGGTCCTTCTACACCTGCCCTGATATTGGGCTTGAACGGTGCACCTGCTGCTGGCGACACGTTCCACGTAATCGAAACGGAGCAGGAAGCACGCGAGATTGCCAACAAACGCGAACAGTTGCAGCGTGAACAAGGTTTGCGTACACAGAAGATGCTGACGCTCGACGAAGTGGGCCGCCGTCTGGCGCTGGGTGACTTCCATGAGCTGAACGTGATTGTGAAGGGTGACGTGGACGGTTCTGTGGAAGCGTTGAGCGACTCTTTAATCAAGCTGTCTACGGAGCAGGTGCAGGTAAACGTAATCCACAAGGGTGTCGGTCAGATTTCCGAATCGGATGTCTCGCTGGCTGCCGCTTCGGATGCGATTATCGTCGGTTTCCAGGTACGTCCTTCGGGTGCTGCCGCCAAGATGGCAGAGCAGGAGGGTGTGGATATCCGCAAGTACTCCGTCATCTACGATGCCATCGAAGAGGTGAAGGCTGCCATGGAAGGTATGCTGGCACCGACATTGAAGGAGCAGATAACGGCAACCATCGAGGTGCGCGAAGTGTTCAACATCACGAAGGTGGGACTGGTGGCAGGTGCCATGGTCAAGACCGGAAAGGTGAAACGCAGCGACAAGGCCCGTTTGATACGCGACGGTATCGTAATCTTTACGGGTGCCATCAATGCCCTGAAGCGCTTCAAGGACGACGTGAAGGAGGTAGGTACCAACTTCGAGTGCGGTATCAGCCTGACAAACTGCAACGACATCAAGGTGGGCGATATTATCGAATCTTACGAAGAAATAGAAGTGAAGCAAACATTATAATTGAATAATGTGCAAATATGCTAATGTGCCAATTGGCTGCGCGTACAGAAAATGCCGCAGGGCAATTGGCACATTTTGCATATTAGTTATTTGCTCATTGACCCATTAGCATATTGGCACATTAGCATATTGTCACATTGGTACATTAATTTTATGGCAATTATAGATATCATCATATTGGCTGCTTTCGGCTTGGGCGCAATCATCGGCTTCATGAAAGGTTTTGTGAAGCAATTGGCCTCTCTGCTGGGGCTGATTGTCGGTCTGCTGGCGGCAAAGGCTTTGTATGCCTCGTTGGCAGTGAAGCTGTGCCCCACGTTGACAGACTCTATGACAGTGGCGCAAGTACTGGCATTTGTCTTCATCTGGCTGGCTGTTCCTTTGCTCTTCTCCCTGGTGGCTTCTCTGCTGACCCGGGCAATGGAGCCGTCTCGCTGGGCTGGCTCAATCATTGGTTGGGGCTGGTCTAGGGGCTTTGAAGTACCTCCTGCTGACGAGCCTGCTGATTGGTGTCATCGAATTTATAGACGGAGACAATACGCTGATTAGCAAAACAAAAAAGAAAGAATCAGTGTTATATTATCCTATGGAAGAGTTTGCCGGGATATTCTTTCCCGCGGCAAAGGCGGTTACGGAGCAGATTGTAAACGGAGACTTTGACTGATACCGTGAACCGTGATTTTGTAATTCATAATTTGTAATTATAGAAGTGATGCAACAAGAAGAACCCAATAAATATGTAAAGGAACTCACTCAGGAGAAGTATAAGTACGGTTTCACGACCGACGTGCATACGGACATCATTGAGCGTGGGCTGAATGAAGATGTAGTGCGGCTTATCTCTGAGAAGAAGGGAGAACCGGAATGGTTGCTGGAGTTCCGCCTGAAGGCATATCGCCACTGGCTGACATTGGAGATGCCTACATGGGCACATCTCCGCATTCCCGAAATAGATTATCAGGCCATATCCTACTATGCTGACCCTACGAAGAAGAAGGAGGGTCCGAAGAGTATGGATGAGGTGGACCCTGAGTTGATAAAGACTTTCAATAAGCTGGGCATTCCGCTGGAAGAGCAGATGGCGTTAAGCGGTATGGCTGTGGATGCCGTTATGGACTCGGTGTCTGTAAAGACTACCTTCAAGGAGACGCTGATGGAGAAAGGAATCATCTTCTGCTCATTCAGCGAGGCTGTACGCGAGCATCCCGACTTGGTACAGAAATATCTCGGTTCGGTGGTGCCTTATCGTGACAACTTCTTTGCGGCACTGAACTCGGCGGTGTTCTCCGACGGTTCTTTTGTCTATATCCCGAAGGGGGTACGCTGTCCGATGGAGTTGTCCACCTATTTCCGCATCAATGCCCGCAATACGGGGCAGTTCGAAAGAACCTTGATTGTGGCGGATGATGATTCGTACGTTTCTTATCTGGAAGGGTGTACGGCTCCGATGCGTGACGAGAACCAGTTGCACGCGGCCATTGTGGAAATTGTGGTGCACGACCGTGCAGAAGTGAAATACAGCACCGTGCAGAACTGGTATCCGGTGATGCCGAGGGCCGGGGTGGTGTCTATAACTTTGTGACGAAGCGTGGCCATTGTAAAGGGGTGGACAGTAAACTGTCTTGGACACAAGTGGAAACAGGTTCGGCCATTACCTGGAAGTATCCGTCTTGCATCCTTTCCGGCGACAATTCGACAGCGGAGTTCTATAGTGTGGCAGTAACCAATAACCATCAGCAGGCAGACACGGGAACAAAGATGATTCATTTGGGCAAGAATACCCGGAGCACCATTGTGAGCAAAGGCATTTCTGCCGGAAAGAGCGAAAACTCTTACCGCGGCTTGGTGCGCGTGGCACAGAAAGCGGACAATGCTCGTAATTACAGCCAGTGCGACTCCTTGCTACTTGGTGACAAATGCGGCGCGCATACTTTCCCCTACATGGATATTCACAATGAAACGGCCATCGTGGAGCATGAGGCCACTACCAGCAAAATCAGTGAGGACCAGATATTCTACTGCAATCAGCGCGGTATTTCTACGGAAGATGCCGTGGGGCTGATTGTGAACGGTTATGCCAAAGAAGTTTTGAATAAACTTCCGATGGAGTTTGCCGTAGAAGCGCAGAAATTGCTTGCCATTTCGCTGGAAGGAAGCGTGGGGTGATTTATAAATAGTAAATTGTAAATAGTCAAATAGTAAATATAAAGATGTTAGAGATAAAAGACCTGCATGCCAGCATCAATGGCAAAGAAATATTGAAAGGCATCAACTTGACCATACGTGATGGAGAAGTACATGCACTGATGGGACAGAACGGTGCCGGTAAAAGTACGTTGAGTAATGTGTTGGTTGGCCATCCTGCTTACGAAGTGACGCGCGGCTCAATTACCTTTAATGGCAAGGACTTGCTTGCATGAGTCCTGAGGACCGTGCACATGAAGGAATCTTTCTTTCTTTCCAGGCTCCGGTAGAGATTCCGGGCGTGTCGATGGTGAACTTCATGCGTGCTGCCGTGAATGAGCAACGCAAGTATCGCCATCTGCCTGCTTTGTCCGCCAGTGAGTTCCTGAAGCTGATGCGCGAGAAGCGTGCCATTGTGGAGTTGGACAACAAGCTGGCCAACCGTAGCGTGAACGAAGGTTTCAGCGGCGGTGAAAAGAAGCGTAACGAGATATTCCAGATGGCGATGTTGGAACCGACTTTTGCTATTTTGGACGAGACGGATTCCGGATTGGATGTGGATGCTTTGCGTATTGTGGCCGACGGTTTCAACAAACTCAAGACTGCGGAAACCTGTGCTATGGTCATTACCCACTACCAGCGGTTGTTGGACTATATCAAACCCGATACGGTACATGTACTGCTGGGTGGACGTATCGTAAAGACCGGTGGACCGGAATTGGCGAAGGAGATTGAAACACGTGGCTTCGATTGGATAAGGAAAGAAGCAGGTGAATTATAAACTCATAATTTGAAAACATGAGTGTAGAGCAACAATACATAGACCTTTTCTCCCAAACGGAGGCGATGATATGCCGGCATAGTGCCGAGGTGCTGAATGCGCCGCGTGCGGCAGCTTTTGCTGACTTTGAGCGCTTGGGCTTTCCCACCCGTAAGGAGGAGAAATACAGATATACGGATATCAGCAAGTTCTTTGAGCCGGATTATGGCTTGAACTTGAACCGGTTGGAAATTCCGGTGAATCCTTATGAAGTGTTCAAGTGCGATGTTCCCAATATGAGCACTGCTCTTTATTTTGTGGTGAACGATGCTTTTTATGGCAGGGCTTTGCCCAAGTCCCATCTGCCTGAAGGGGTTATCTTCGGCAGCCTGAAGGAGGTGGCCGAGAAACATCCCGATTTGGTGAAGAAATATTATGGCAAGTTGGCTGATACGGCAGAGGATGGGGTGACGGCGTTCAACACCGCTTTTGCACAAGACGGTGTTCTGTTTTATGTTCCTAAGAACGTGGTGGTAGAGAAACCTGTTCAGCTGGTGAATATCCTGCGTGGTGACGTCAATTTTATGGTGAACCGCCGTGTGATGATTATTCTGGAGGAGGGCGCACAAGCCCGCTTGTTGGTGTGTGACCATGCGATGGACGGCGTGAACTTCCTGGCAACGCAGGTGATAGAAATCTTTGCCGGTGAGAATGCCATTTTCGATTTTTATGAACTCGAAGAGACACACACCAGTACGGTACGTATCAGCAATATGTATGTAAGGCAGGAAGCCAATAGCAATGTATTGCTGAATGGTATGACCTTGCACAACGGAACTACACGGAATACAACCCGTGTGACGCTTGCCGGTGAACATGCGGAGCTGAATCTGTGCGGTATGGCCATTGCAGACAAGAATCAGCATGTGGACAATCATACGACGATCGACCATGCCGTGCCCAACTGTACCAGCAATGAGCTTTATAAGTATGTCCTTGACGAGCAGGCTGTAGGTGCCTTTGCCGGTCTGGTTTTAGTGCGCCCTGACGCACAGCACACCAGTTCGCAACAGACCAACCGCAATCTTTGTGCCACCCGAGATGCACATATGTACACCCAGCCTCAGCTGGAGATTTATGCAGATGACGTGAAGTGCAGTCACGGCGCTACGGTGGGGCAGCTCGATGAAAGCGCTCTCTTCTATATGCGGCAGCGTGGTATTCCGGTGCGCGAGGCGCGCCTGCTGCTGATGTTCGCTTTTGTCAACGAAGTTATCGACACCATCCGTTTGGATGCTTTGAAAGACCGTCTGCATCTGCTGGTAGAGAAGCGTTTCCGGGGGGAACTGAACAAATGCCAGGGGTGCGCCATCTGCAAGTGATAGCTTATAATTTCGATTCATTATGAACAACGATATAAATAAGAGTAGTATCTTGGCTCCCCTCCTATGGGAGAGGGGCTGGGGGAGAGGCTTCGAGCTGATTTCCCTATCCTTTCCCGTGAGGTATATGGCAAGCCGTTGGTCTATCTGGACAACGGCGCGACTACACAGAAACCTCGCCAGGTAGTAAATGCCATTACGGACGAATATTATTCGGTGAATGCCAATGTGCATCGCGGAGTGCACTTCCTGTCGCAGCAGGCTACAGAGCTGCACGAGGCCTCGCGTGAGACGGTGAGACGTTTCATCAATGCTCGCAGCACGAATGAGATTGTCTTCACCCGTGGTACGACGGAAAGTATCAACCTGCTTGTCTCCAGCTTCGGTGAGGAATTCATGCAGGAGGGGGATGAGGTGATTCTTTCTGTGATGGAACACCATAGCAACATTGTTCCCTGGCAGCTGCTTGCCGCCAAGCGTGGAATTGCTATCAAGGTGATTCCGATGAATGACAAGGGCGAACTCTTATTGGACGAATATAGGCAGTTGTTCTCCGAACGTACCAGGATTGTCAGTGTGGCGCATGTTTCCAATGTGCTGGGTACGGTCAATCCCGTCAAGGAGATGATTACTTTTGCCCATGAGCAGGGTGTTCCGGTGCTTGTGGACGGTGCCCAGTCCATTCCCCACATGCCGGTGGATGTGCAGGACCTGGATGCCGATTTCTTCGTTTTCTCGGCTCACAAGGTGTATGGTCCTACGGGGGTAGGGGTGCTTTATGGTAAAGAGGAGTGGCTGGATAGGATACCTCCCTATCAGGGCGGTGGAGAGATGATTCAGCATGTCTCTTTTGAAAAGACTACCTTCAATGAATTGCCCTTCAAGTTTGAAGCCGGTACGCCGGATTATATCGGTACTACCGGACTTGCCAAAGCTTTGGACTACGTTTCGCTGGTTGGGATGGACAAGATTGCCGCCTATGAACACGAATTGACCCAGTATGCCATGCAACGGCTGAAGGAGATTCCCGGTATGCGTATCTTCGGCGAGGCAGAAGACAAGGGTAGTGTCATATCGTTTCTGGTAGGTGATATCCATCATTTTGATATGGGTACATTGCTCGACCGTCTTGGCATTGCCGTACGCACGGGACATCACTGTGCCCAACCATTGATGCAGCGTCTTGGCATCGAAGGAACAGTGCGTGCATCTTTCGGGCTTTACAATACCCGGGAGGAGATAGATGTGCTGGTGGCAGGTATAGTTCGTGTCAGCCGGATGTTCTGACCAAAGCAAAGCTTTGCAACCTTTCTTTCATTCCTTGCGTCTAATATGTCAACAACTAAAAAAATGAATTATGTTAGTAACAACAACCCCGACTATTGAGGGTGGACGTATCACCCGCTATTATGGCATCGTTTCCGGTGAAACGATTATCGGTGCCAATGTATTCCGCGATTTCTTTGCCAGCATCCGCGACGTGGTGGGTGGGCGAAGTGGCTCTTATGAAGAAGTGCTGCGCGAAGCTAAAGATATAGCCTTGCGCGAGATGCAAGAACATGCCCGTGCTATGGGTGCCAATGCCGTGATTGGTGTAGACTTGGACTATGAAACGGTAGGAGGCAGTGGCAGCATGTTGATGGTTACGGCATGCGGTACGGCTGTAACGGTGGAATAAGTTCGCTCTACTATATTACAACATAGGAAGATATAAGAAATGGCAACCCAGTGAATGGTTGCCATTTTCTTTATAAGGAGTATCTTTTATCGGTTATTTGTACCAATCCTTATAATCTGTTCCATTGGAATTGACCCAATCCATAAAATGTTCAAGCTCTTGTCTATCGGTGGTTTCAGGAGTATTGAAGTTTGTGGCTCCACTTAGATGAATGGCAAAAGGATAGTTGCCATTGGCTACATAATAGCTTGTCGGTACAGAGGACAAATCCTCTTCGGTATGGAATAGAGCCATGTCTGCCTTTTCAGTAGGAGGATAGTTGACCAAATGCACTTCGATGCGTGATTCTTTCAATTCGTCATGTACCATGATGAATGGATTATAAGGGGGAATTCCAAGCGTTTCGTGTGATAGTGGAGTCTTGAAGGTGTTCTTTATCTTATATGTAGCGGTTTTTGTATTTCTCTCTGTTACATTGAGCGCACTTAGAAATACATTGACGGTAGCTTTGGAAAGGTCTGTATCCAGTCCTTGTCCGTTGAAACTTGTGGGGGCTTCCAATATTTCAGTTGACATATTGCTGCGTTCTGTATTCAGTTGGTAAGCGAAACCATTTTTGAAAGTGGCACCGGACCAAAGCAACTCATAGGTGTCTTCTGTAGAAAGGACCTGATTGGCATCATTGAAGTTCAATACGGACTGGTATTTTACAATAACATCATTCAAGTCATAGTCACCCTTTCTGGGCCAATTATCTTCGAAGGCGATGATTCCTTTGTATTCCAGACTGTATTTCTTATCCTCGTTGCCACCGTCAGGTTTGATATCAGGAATATCCGGATTGATGATGGCTTCAGTGGGGTTGGACCATACGTTGAATTGTATATCATTATAGTCTTGGTCTGTCCAATCTTCAAAGGACAATACGACAAAATCATCGATGCGGAATGCAGCTGTATGTGTACGGCCGTCCCCATTCAGCTTTGTAGTAGAGTAGAAAGGCTTATTGTTTCCGCCATAGAAGCTGTCATTCAATAGGAACCATCCGATTTTTACTCCATTGGGAAATACGGTGCCTTGGTCCACTCCGTCGGGGTCTATGTAATGAAGCTTTACACTTTCACCGCCTTGTAGTCCGGAAGCCTTTTTATTATAATAATTATCCATCAGAGTGTTTGGAAAAACAATGCATTTGGGGGCTTTTTTAATTTCACTTAAAGATGCGTCTGCTCTATAGCAATAATAGCCAAAGGCGCTCGCTGCACCGCTGGTTCCTCCAATTATCCGGATGGATACTTCCGCATTGCGCCCTTCCGGATCATTGATTTCAAAATCTATGGCTTGTCGGTATTGCTTAGGGCATGTGCTCCTTCCTTCAAGGTCGTATTGATGATTGTCAATACATCACCGGGAATTGTGATTTTGTTGTCTGTGTCTAAATAATGAGGATATCCTTTGGAGCTCCATGTTCCTAATACATGGTATCCTTTGGGTGCCTGCCATCCCTCCGCCCGTGTTTGCGGATTATCATCGGTGGAATCCCATTTGATGTCGGCAGTAATGGCATCTCCTGCAATAACTGTTTTGAAGAGGGTGGGGACCCTATATAAGAAGTATAGATATATGCTTCGTCCCCATGGTCCGAATTGATGATTTCCTTGCCGCTATATGCACCGTTACCGTCTGTCATGCGTCTGATGACCGGTTCCAGGTCTGTGCGTTTTATAATCTGGCCATCTTTGTCAATCGTGAACGGGTCTTCAAGATAGATTTCAAAAAGTACTTTATAGCCTTCGGGGACATCATACTTTACGTTTACTTGGATGGAAGATGTCGTAGAAAAATCAAAAGAGTTGGGAGTCTTCTCATCGTCTTTTCCATTATCGGGATTGTAGACGTCATGTTCGCATCCTATGGATAGGAATGCCAGCATAATGCTGCATAATGTCAAAGCCAGCATCTTGCATGTCAGGTTAGAATAGATTGGTTTCATAATGCCTTTGTTTTTAGCTTGTTTACTTGTTGCAAAGGTACTATAAAAGTTGTAATATATATCTATATGTGCTCTATTCTTCTCATTAAATACAAAAAATAGGTAAAAAAGGGTACTGCTTGTTGTTTTATTCGCCAGTATAAATACATGCTTGCTTGGATTTCTTTTCTTTTTCATTTGCTTATTTCGTTTCAAATCAATATTTTTAGGCTTTCGTTCAACCTTTTAATACGAATAAATGCTATGGACCAAATCCTATTCTGGCTGGTTCCAGCCGCTTCTATTATGGCACTTTGTTTTGCCTGGTATTTCCATCGTCAGATGATGAAAGAAAGTGAGGGTACCCCTCAGATGATTAAGATTGCCGCTGCTGTGCGCAAAGGTGCTATGTCTTACCTTCGCCAACAATACAAGATTGTGGGCTGGGTATTTCTGGGGCTGGTTATCCTTTTCTCCATTATGGCATACGGTTTCGGAGTGCAGAACTCCTGGGTGCCGGTTGCTTTCCTTACCGGAGGATTCTTTTCCGGACTTTCCGGTTTTCTGGGTATGAAGACGGCCACCTACGCATCGGCTCGTACTGCCAATGCGGCACGCACATCGCTGAATGCCGGACTACGCGTGGCTTTCCGTAGCGGTGCGGTGATGGGACTGGTAGTGGTTGGCCTTGGCTTGCTTGATATATCTTTCTGGTATCTGTTGCTGAATGCTGTAATTCCGGAAGATGTAATGACTCCCACCCATAAACTCTGCATCATTACCACTACCATGCTGACTTTCGGTATGGGCGCTTCCACGCAGGCATTGTTTGCACGCGTAGGTGGCGGTATCTATACAAAAGCTGCCGATGTAGGTGCCGACCTTGTGGGAAAGGTGGAAGCCGGTATCCCCGAAGACGACCCGCGTAATCCTGCCACGATTGCGGATAATGTAGGCGACAATGTAGGCGACGTGGCAGGTATGGGGGCTGATTTGTACGAAAGTTATTGCGGTTCCATCCTTGCTACGGCTGCCCTCGGTGCTGCGGCTTTTATCCACTCGGGTGATACGCTGATGCAGTTCAAGGCCGTAATCGCTCCGATGCTGATTGCAGCCGTCGGAATATTGCTTTCCATTATCGGTATCTTCTCCGTGCGTACCAAAGAGAATGCGAAGATGAAGGACTTGCTGAACTCACTGGCTTTCGGTACTAATCTCAGCTCTATTTTGATAGTTGTCGCCACTTTCTTTATCCTGTGGTTGCTGAAGTTGGACAACTGGCTGTGGATTTCCTGCTCCGTGATAGTGGGTTTGATAGTAGGTATCATCATCGGGCGGTCTACGGAGTACTATACTTCCCAATCCTACCGTCCTACCCAAAAGCTGAGTGAAAGCGGAAAGACCGGTCCGGCGACAGTCATAATTTCCGGTATAGGCTTGGGAATGCTTTCTACGGCTATTCCGGTGATTGCCGTGGTGATAGGTATCATTGCTTCTTATCTCTTTGCTTCGGGCTTCGACTTCTCTAATGTGGGTCTGGGGCTCTATGGTATTGGCATTGCCGCAGTAGGTATGCTTTCTACATTGGGCATCACGCTTGCTACAGATGCTTACGGACCGATAGCTGACAACGCGGGTGGCAATGCGGAAATGTCCGGTCTGGGTGAAGAGGTGCGTAAGCGTACCGATGCGCTTGATTCCTTGGGCAATACTACAGCCGCTACGGGCAAAGGCTTTGCCATCGGTTCCGCCGCTTTGACGGGATTGGCTTTGCTGGCCTCTTATGTCGAGGAAATCCGTATCGGGCTGACCCGCCTCGGGACTACCGAACTGTCGCTTCCTCATGGCGATGCCGTGGCTCTTCAAGATGCCACTTTCTTCGACTTTATGCATCACTACGATGTGACGCTGATGAATCCGAAAGTTCTTTCCGGTATGTTTCTGGGCTCGATGATGGCATTTCTTTTCTGTGGATTGACGATGAATGCGGTAGGGCGTGCAGCGGCCCATATGGTAGACGAAGTGCGCCGCCAGTTCCGCGAAATTAAGGGAATCCTTACGGGAGAGACGGAACCTGATTATGAGCGTTGTGTGGCAATCTCGACGAAAGGGGCGCAACGCGAGATGGTGGTTCCGTCACTGATAGCTATCATTGTTCCGATTGCTACGGGACTTATTTTCGGTGTTCCCGGTGTGCTCGGCCTGCTGATTGGCGGATTGAGCAGTGGTTTCGTGCTTGCCATCTTTATGGCAAATGCCGGTGGTGCATGGGATAATGCCAAAAAGTATGTGGAAGAAGGTAACTTTGGCGGCAAAGGCAGTGAGGTCCACAAGGCTACAGTCGTGGGTGACACCGTAGGAGACCCGTTCAAGGACACATCCGGTCCGAGTTTGAATATCCTAATCAAGCTGATGAGCATGGTAGCCATTGTGATGGCAGGGCTTACGGTTGCGTGGAGTCTGTTCTAAAAAGAGTTTTTCCCCGTATCCCACCAAAGGCGGGTGGCGCCGTTATCTGCGCCACCCAGTTTTTCCGTGAGGGTGGCGTATTGTGCCGGGTCGGCAGTGGCGGCGTCCGTCGAGAACGGAAGGCGGCGGATCATGATATCCGTATCAATCACTTTTCCGGTGTTGTTTTGGACCTTGAAAAGTTTGGGGTATCCGGTACGGCGTTGCTCAGCCATGCCTCATAACTTTCGGGCCAGCATGCCAGCCACTTCTGGGTAATAATCTTTTCGAGTTTCGTCTCTATGTCTGCATCTTCTTCCCATTTGGGGATATGGTAATCAAGGCTTTCATGTCCTTGCCTACCTTGCCGCCCGAGACTACATCTTTATAATCGGCAGGGGTTTTGTCGCTTTCCAGATATTCGGAGGCACCAGCACAGTCCCACTGTGTAAATGAAGTACTTACCCCGTATTCATAGCATGTGCGGGGATTCTCTTTGGTATAGCCACGGAGGGCTGCTTCGGCCCTGAGCAGCCAGACTTCTGCCGCACTCATCAATACGGCTCCGGTCTTTTCGCCGATGGTACTTGTGTTGAGGGAAGAGCAAAAACTGTAAATGTTGGCGTCACCGTCTTTCATGGGTAACCCGATGGGAATGCCTAACAACTGTTTTTGATAACCTTCGAGAAGGGCGGTGTTATACCATTTCTTGCCACGCGGGTCCTCATAACCGTTGACAATGGATTCCATCGAGGCATTCATGTAGACTTCACCCCAACCGGCAACGGCACACAAAGGATTGATATAGTTCTTGCCCATTACAGCGATGGTTTCCCTTGCACCTTCCAGTACACCTTGATTGTCATTCAGTGCTTTGGTTGCTTGGTCTTTGGCAAGTGTTGCATCCACATTGGAGATGCGCATGGCAAGGCGCAAACGTAGTGAGTTGGCAAACTTTAACCACTCCTTCAAGGTCTTGCCGTTGGTCAGCATATCATACTCTTTGAATTTGTTGTTGTCACCGCCCTCGTCCAGGTATTCCCTTATCAATTGCTGCCCTTCGTCCAGGTCTGCAAAGAAGCGTGTATAGGCTTCTTGCTGTCCGTAAACCCGGGGTGTCTCACCCAGTTGATGGTAGACCAGCGGACCGTATGTATCGGCAATGCGGTGCATCAGTTCCACTTTCAAAATTTCGGTAATGCCGAGGTAGCCTTTCAAGTTGTCATTGCCATAAAAGTTCTTTTCTGCCTTCTGCACCTCCGTGTAGACATATCCGTAAGTACATTGCCATGCGGCATTGGTCCAGCCTGAGTTCAGGTTGTAGCAGGCGTTGGATTTCATGAATTTAGGAATAGGGTCCATGAAGTAGCCGGAGAACATGTCATGGTTCAGGGATTGTGTCATCTGCCATACCCAATTTAAGCCTACAGAACCTATATTGAAGTAGATGCCCGACTGTATGGGTTCGAATGGAGCAGTCAGGTTCTGGAAATCTATTTCCTTTTTGTCGTCCGAGAAACCTCCCTTGATTTCGTTGTCGTTCTCAAAACCGCCGGTGCAAGCTGCAAGCAGCAATATGCTATGGCAGAAAAGGAATATGATGCACTTGTTTTTCATAAGGTATTCATTTTAAAAGGTTAATCTTAGGTTAAAGCCGATATTCCGGGTAGTAGCATGCCAAACACGTCTACTCCTTGATTGTTGTTGCCTACGGACATTACTGCATCGGGGTCGAACGGTGCTTCCTTCTTTAAGAAACACAAGTTGCGCGCTGCCAATGATACGTCGATTCCCTTTATGAATCTACTGTTTTCCAGTATCGTTTTCGGGAAAGAATAGCTCAGTGATACTTCACGGAGTCTGATGCAGGTTGCGTCGTACATATAATATTCGGAGATGGCATTTCTGCCGCCTACTGCGCTGTAAAATGCTCTCGGGTCGTTGAACTTCTGTCCCTGGTATTCTACATATCCCAGGTGCGGGCATCTTCGGTGACTTTGGTCACGCCGTTGGCATCCAACTCAGACTGTGTCAGTGACATGACTTCGCCGCCAAAGCGGAAATCTATCAGGAAATAGAGCTCCAGGTTCTTGTAGGTAAGTGTGTTGCTCCATCCCATGGTGAAGTCAGGATTGGCATTCCCAAGCAAATCCTTGTTTCCGGTATTTCCTAAAGGCCTTTTGCTGGTTTCATCAACCATGATGCTGCCATCCTCGTTACGGCGGAAAGCATTTCCATAAATATCCCCCAGGCTGCCTCCTTCTTTGACGCGCATCTGATAGCCTGCGTTGAAACCTTCTTCGTAGTAGGAAAATTCTGGATAGTCAGGATGCAGGGTCACTACTTTGTTCTTGTTGGCGGACATGTTGATGAGACTCTTCCACGAAAAGTTTCTGTATAGTAGCGGAGTGGCGTCTACCGTCAGTTCAAAACCCTGGTTACGTATTTTTCCGGCATTGACATACCGGTATTTATAGGTGGAGCCCGTAGGATTGTCCATTCTCAACAACTGGTTCTTGGTATTGGTCTGATACCAAGTGAAGTCTATTCCGAAGCGGTGATGGAAGAAGCGCCATTCTGTACCGAATTCGATGGAGCTGCTGATTTCCGGTTTCAGGTCACCGCGCTGTTCTACGGTATTTACATTGATACTGCCGCCTACCATGATGATGTCTACCGGATTGGTGATTCCTATCGGGAGGTCATTACCGACTTCCGCCCATGAAGCGCGCACTTTTGCAAAACTTATCCATTTGGGCAGGGAGCAGGTTTTGTTAAGAATCCAGGTAGCTCCTATGGAGGGATAGAAGAATCCGGTATTCTTGCTGTCTGTGTGGGCTAATGTGGATGACCAGTCGTTACGTGCGGTAATGTCCAAGTATAGTAGTCCTTTCCAGCCCCACTGCATGGTGGCAAATACTGATTGGAGCGTGCGTTTGCTGTCGATGCTCTGATTTACGGCTGCTTTGGAGTCCATCACTACATTGGGGACGGTAAATACATTCGGTTTGTAGAGGGAAGCAAGCTTGAGTCTATCGTCAGTGAATTGACTTTACTCATGTTGATGCTGGCTCCCAGTGCCGTATTGAGGGAAAAGTCATCAAATTCCTTGTTGAACAAGACCATTGCGTCACCGTAGACTTGGATTTCCTGGCTGTCCGACCAGATGTAACGTCCGTTTTCCTTGTCCTCGTATTTGCCGGCGATGTTGGGAGCTGTAGTGGCATACATCTTATTGTCGAATTTATCACTGATATAATCCACATTACCCCGTACCTGCAGGCTGAAGTAGTCCGTAATGTGCAGATTGGCTCTGGCCGATGCCACAGCGCGATAACGCTTGTAGCCACTGAGCACGCGGTTTTTCAGCCAGTAGGGATTCTGTCCCCATTCACTGACGGTACCATCTCCATTCTTTTCAATCCAGTTTTGTGTCATCATATTGCGGTCGGCATTCCACGTTTCAAAGTTTTCTCTGTAAGTGCTCATGTCTACGCCACGTGGGAAACTGTACAAGCTGACCAGCGGATTCAGATAATAGCCGCCGGTAGCAGGGGAGTTCTTGACGGTTTGGGTCATTAGTGTTGCAATGCCGTCCAGTTTCAGCTTGTTGTTGAAGAGGCTGGCCGTTTCGTGTAGGTTCAGGTTATTCTTCTGTAGTTTGTTATTGTCCACAATTCCTTTAGCCGTGGTGTTGGCGTATGAGAAATAAGTTTGTACCTTTTCATTTCCGGTAGTGATAGCCAGCGAATTGAAAGTGGTGATGCCATTGCTGAAGAACTCGCCTATGTTGTCATAGTCCGTTACATTGCCTTTTGTACCCCAGCTTGCCGTACCGCCATCTTCGTTCCGGCCGTATGTATTTTGGAATTCGGGGGTACTGATGGCGTGACTTACGGTCAGGTTGGAGGAGAATGTAACGCGCTGCAGTCCGGCCTTTCCCTTTTTAGTGGTGATCAGAATGACGCCATTAGCTGCCTGCGAACCATAAAGCGCGGCGGCAGAAGAACCTTTCAGGATGTTGATGCTTTCTATGTCGTCCGGATTCAAGTTGGAAATCCCGTCACCGGCATCACGGTTCAATCCATCGTAGTTACCGCCGATTACGGTGGAGGTGGATTCTGTTGAGCTGTTCAGCATAGGAACACCGTCAATTACGTACAAGGGCTGGTTGTTGCCGCTGGCAAATGCAGAGCGTGCACCGCGAATGACGACTTTGGCAGAACCTCCTAAATTGGCGGTTTTATTGATTTGTACTCCGGCCGTCTTTCCTGCCAGTGTATTAATCATGTTCGGCTCTTTGGCACGGGTCAGCTCATTGCTGCTTATCTGTTGGGTAGAATAGGTCAATGAGGACATTTTCTTCTGGATACCCATGGCGGTTACCACTACTTGCTCCAGGGCGAGGTTCTTTTCTTCCATCCGGATGTGGAGATTATTTCTACCGTTCAGGGCAATGGTTTGCGGCTCATAACTGATGTAGGATACGACAATAGTGGCATAAGGAGGGATATTCATACTAAATTCTCCTTCGGTATTGGTGATAACACCATTGGCGGTCCCTTTTTCAAGAATGTTGGCACCGATAATCGGTTCGCCTTTGGAGTCCGTCACCTTTCCTCTTACAATAGCCATTTCCTGCAGAGTGTCTGTCTTATCCTCAGCACTCCTGCTGTTTTTGGTTAAAACGATGTTTTTGCCTTCCATCACATACTTGATGTCTGTCCCTTTGAACATTTGGTCAAGTACTTCGGAAACAGTTTGGTTGCTTGCATTGATGTCGACGGTACGGCGTACATCGACGTTCTGTTTGTTATATACAAATAAGTATTCTGTTTGCGATTCAATTTGCTCGAGAACTTGCCCTACCTCAGCCGGGCATTTTGAATGCTGACCCTGGCATTCTGAGAGTAGCAGTTCCCGCTGTACACCTGAAATATAACAAGCAGGAGAAGGAATAATGTGATTTTCATAGGTTTGCAATAATTGCTTAAAATCTAATTTTTTAGATAAAAAGCCTCATCAACAAAATTTTTCTCATATCTTTGTCACTGTGTTAAGTTAATAAATTGATTAAGGTCGATTTTTGACTGTTTCGGATCGAAAGTATGGGGGTACTTTCCGATCTTTTTTCTTACTCATATATAACAATTGAATCCTTTTCTTCGTTGATGCGGAACTTGAAAGGATGGTCTTTCGAGATGGTCCGCAGTATATGTTCGATGCCGTCCTGCTCTCTGAACTTGCCGGTAAAGCTGCCGTAGTTCAGCAGTTGAGGACTGGCAACGGTTATCTTTACATTATAGTATTTCTCCAGTCTACCGAGGATACCGCTGAATGGAGCGTCGTCAAAACAGTATAGTCCCTCTTTCCAGCGTAGATATTCATAGGAAGGAAGGACGGCCTTTCTACATTTTCCGTTTTCATTGAGAAATACCTCGTCTTTCTGCAACCTGGTGATTATCTGGCTGCTGTTGGCCGGATAGATATCGACGATACCTTCCACCAATGTGGTTCCGAACTCATGGCTCCCACTGTAGGCACAGACGTTGAAACTCGTTCCTACAACTTTTACCTTGTTCGTTTCTGTATGTACATAGAATGGGATATTCTTGTTTTTGGCTACTTCAAAGTAGGCCTCTCCGTCCAATTCCACATTTCGTTCGTTGCGTCCGAAGTTGGCGGCATATTTCATGGTGGACTTGGAGTTCAGCCATACGCGTGTTCCATCGGCGAGGATAATTTGGGCCCGTTGTCCGGCAGGCACAGTGACTGTTTGCAACTGCACCTCCTTGTTATATAAAAAGTCGGAGGTGATGAAATAACCGGCAATGGCGACAATGGTGACGGCGGCTATACGGGCCGCCCAGCGGAGCATCGGCATGATGTGCACCGTTTTCTTTTCATTGTTTCCCTGCTTGTCCGAGAACAAGGAAATGTCGTATATCATGCGCTCTTTCAGGAAGATGTCCCGGTTTTCATCCGAGGCGTCTATCCAGTCGAGTATCATCTTTTCTTCTTCAACGGAAGTAATACCTTTGAAATATTTATATAATAGCTCTTGGTTCATTGTCAATAATTTATTTCTTTTCTAAAACGTGCTCTTTTTACCTTTTGTATATATAACCGGAAAGTGGGCGGTAACCCTATTCCGTAGAAGCATTTTTTAGGATATTAATATTATGAGTATGGTAACAAGATAATCTTTCAGTCTCAGCCGGAGAATCCGCAGCACTTTGGTGATGTGTGCCTCTACGGTTTTAAGTGATATGTCCAGACTATCGGCAATCTGCTTGTTTGCCAGGTTCTGGTATCGGCTCAACATGAATATCTTCCGGCTTTGCTCGGGCATTTCCTGTAAGGTCTTATTTACGATATGCTGTATTTCCGTGTTGAATATCTGGTCCGGTTCGCAGGCTTTCAAGGTGGAGATGCGTAAGTCCAGTTCGCGCAGGTTGTGGCTGCTGATGGTTTCTTCCGCTCGCAGACGCACCTGCTTGTGCTCGAGTACGTGCAGGGCTTTGTTCTTTATGATGGTCAGCAGCAGGGCATGCAGGTTACTGTTTTCTTCCCAGCGGTCTCGGTTTTCCCATAAGGCAATCATGGATTCCATCACAACGTCTTCCGCTTCTGCTTTATCCCTGAGATAAGAATAAGCAAAAGCCAAAAACTTTTCTTGGTTTTCCTGGAAAAAGCGTGAGAAAAGATTCATAGTATGTAGCTCCTTAAACCGGACATTAATTGAGGTTCTTTATGGAATATAAGGCTTTACATAGCAAAAAAACATAATCTTTTTGGAATATGCAAGCATTATGCCTTGTTTTTTCAGAGCCATTTCTGGCAGTATTGACAAAAGAAAGCCTGATGGGGTTCCACCAGGCTTTATATACTTAAAGAATAAGAAATTTCTTATTTCTTTTCCGGTCTTTCTTGTCTTTCCGGTCTCGGAAGCAATACTTTGCGTGACAGCTTAAATTTTCCGGTCTTCGGGTCGATGTCGAGAAGTTTTACGTCAATTTCATCACCTTCCTTGATACCGGCTTCTTCTACTGTTTCCAGACGTTTCCAGTCGATTTCGGAGATATGGAGCAAGCCGTCCTTACCCGGCAGGAATTCAACGAATGCACCGTAAGGCATAATGGAGCGTACCTTGCCTTTGTAGACTTCGCCTACTTCGGGGACAGCTACAATCCCTTTGATGATACGCATAGCATCATCGATGCTCTTCTTGTTGGTACCGGCGATTTCGATTCTACCGATGTTGTCCACTTCTTCAATAGTAATGGTAGCACCGGTTTCTTCCTGCATACCTTGGATAATCTTTCCACCAGGGCCGATGACAGCACCGATGAATTCCTTGGGAATGGTCATTGTCTCGATACGCGGAGCGTGAGGTTTCAGGTCTTCGCGAGGCTCGGCAATGCACTCGGTGATTTTGCCCAAGATATATTCGCGGCCTTCTTTAGCCTGCAGCAATGCCTTTTCGAGGATTTCGTATGACAGACCGTCCACTTTGATGTCCATCTGAGTGGCGGTGATACCGTCTTTTGTTCCGGTCACCTTGAAGTCCATGTCGCCCAAGTGGTCCTCATCACCGAGGATATCGGACAATACGGCATATTTGTCTTCGCCTGCATTCTTAATCAATCCCATGGCGATACCTGATACCGGTTTCTTGATTTTCACACCTGCATCCATCAATGCCAGAGTTCCGGCACATACGGTAGCCATGGAAGAAGAACCGTTTGATTCGAGGATATCGGATACCACGCGTACTACATACGGATAGTTTGCAGGAATCTGACCCTTCAATGCACGCCATGCCAGATGGCCGTGGCCGATTTCACGACGGCCTACACCGCGCTGTGCCTTGGCTTCGCCCGTAGAGAACGGAGGGAAGTTGTAGTGCAGAAGGAAACGTTCTTTTCCGTGTTCCAATACGTCGTCGATAATCTTCTCGTCCAACTTGGTGCCTAAAGTCACAGTAGACAAAGACTGTGTTTCGCCACGTGTAAAGATAGCGGAACCGTGAGGGCCGGGCAGGTAGCTGGTCTCACACCAGATAGGACGGATTTCGGTCGTCTTACGTCCGTCAAGGCGCTTGCCTTCGTCCAGAATGGAACGGCGCATCGCCTCTTTTTCCACATCGTGATAGTAACGGTCGATGAGGCTGCCTTTTCTTCCAGTTCTTCTTCGGAGAACTGTGCCTTGAATTCTTCGCGGATGGCATCGAAAGCATCCATGCGTTCGTGCTTGTTCTTGTTTCCGGAAGCGGCAATGGCATAAGCCTTGTCGTAGCAAGCGTCGTGAACGGCCTTACGGAGTTCTTCGTCGTTCACTTCGTGGCAATATTCGCGTTTCACGGTAGAGCCTACTTCTTCTGCCAGTTCCATCTGTGCCTTGCACTGAATCTTAATGGCTTCGTGTGCGGCCTTCATCGCTTCCAGCAAGTCCTGCTCGGAAACCTCGTCCATTTCGCCTTCCACCATCATGATGTTTCATAAGTGGCGCCCACCATCAAGTCCATATCGGCTTGTTCTAGTTGTTCGAAGGTAGGTTGATGACGAATTGTCCGTTGATGCGTGCTACGCGTACTTCGGAAATAGGTCCGTTGAAGGGATATCTGAAACTGCAAGTGCGGCAGAAGCTGCGAGTCCGGCCAGAGCGTCGGGCATATCTACGCCGTCTGCTGAGAAAAGAATGATGTTTACGTATACCTCTGCATGGAAATTATCAGGGAATAAGGGGCGGAGAGCACGGTCAACGAGGCGGCAAGTGAGGATTCGTAGTCAGAAGCGCGTCCTTCGCGCTTTGTGAAACCGCCGGGGAAACGTCCGAATGCGGAGAATTTTTCTTTGTACTCTACCTGTAATGGCATGAAATCTGTTCCGGGAACTGCGTCCTTGGCGGCACAAACAGTAGCTAAAAGCATGGTGTTGCCCATACGAAGCATTACAGAACCGTCTGCCTGTTTTGCCAGCTTTCCCGTTTCGAGCGTGATGGTTCTGCCATCAGGAAGCTCGATCGTCTTAACAATTGGGTTAATCATAAAAAATGTTTTATATCTAATTTTCTTTCAAAATTCGTGCAAAGATACATAATTTATTCATGTAAAATGGTGGGAATGAGATAAAAAGTTTGTATTTAGTTGTTTTTTGCAGTTTTCTATATGGAAGAACGAGGGAAAATGCTTTGACTGAACTTGAAAAGAAGTATATTTGCAGGCACGTTTGCAAAACAAAACTGAAGATACGATATGAAGAAAATCTTTTTTATGGCACTTGCTGCAATAGCATTGGGTGCATGTAATTCCGAACCGAAATTCAAAGTAGAGGGTGAAGTGTCTGGTGCCGACGGCAAGATGCTTTATTTGGAAGCCTCGGCATTGGAAGGTATTGTTCCTTTGGATTCTGTAAAACTGGAAGGGGATGGCTCTTTCCACTTCAAGCAGGTACGTCCGGTGTCTCCGGAATTTTACCGTCTGCGGGTAGACGACAAGGTTATTAATTTCTCGGTAGATTCGACGGAAACGGTTTTGGTAAAGGCACCTTATACCGATTTCGCCACTGCCTATACAGTGGAAGGTTCTCCGAATAGCTCGAAGATAAAGGACTTGACGCTGAAGCTGATGAAGCTTCAGGATAATGTGAATGCATTGCTGCAGTCGGTGCAGGCACATAAGATAGGTGCCGATGTTTTTGAGGACAGCCTTGCCTCTTTATTGAAGAACTATAAGATGAAGTGAAAATCAGCTATATTTTTGCCGCTCCCAATACGGCTGCTGCCTATTTCGCCTTGTTCCAGAAGTTGAATAATTATTTGATTTTCGACCCTCTGAACAATAAGGAAGACATTAAGTGTTTTGCAGCCGTGGCAACCAGCCTAAACAATTATTATCCGGATGCCGACCGCTCCAAGAACCTCTACAATATTGTGATAAAGGGAATGAAGAATACCCGTACTCCGCAGCAGAAGGTGGTGGAAATCCCCGAAGAGGCAATTTCCGAAACCGGCATCATCGACATTAACCTGCGTGACATGAAGGGCAATACACGTAAGTTGAGCGAACTGAAGGGCAAGGCTGTTATTGTGGACTTCACTGTTTATCAGAGTGCCGTTTCTGCTACACATAATTATATGTTGCGCGACTTGTACGACAAGTATGCCGCCCAGGGATTGGAAATCTATCAGGTTTCTCTGGATGCAGACGAGCACTATTGGAAAACAACTGCCGACAATCTACCTTGGATTTGTGTGCGCGACGGCAATGGAATTTATTCGTCTATAGCGGCTTCTTATAATGTGAAGAATGTGCCTTCTGTGTTCCTGGTCAACAAGAACAATGAGTTGAGTGCCCGTGGAGAGAGCATTAAAGACCTGGAGGCGGCAGTGAAAGCATTGCTGTAACATGTTATAAATAAGAAGTTTTCGTTTAAATATGTTACAAAGCAGCCTTTTATGCTTGACACGCATTGTATAAAAGGCTATCTTTGCAAAGGAAAATCGGAAAGAGGGTTCCAGCATGCTGACCATGTTGGAATTCTTTTTTGTTTATAGTACCATTAAAAACTAACATAACATTTAAGGAGGAAAAAGTATGGCTTATATGTCAGAAGACGGCTACAAGAAATTGATGGCCGAATTGAAACACCTGGAGACGGTGGAACGTCCCAAAATATCGGCTGCCATTGCCGAAGCGCGTGACAAAGGTGATTTGTCGGAAAATGCAGAGTATGACGCTGCCAAGGAAGCTCAAGGTATGCTTGAGATGAAAATTAACAACTTGAAGCTGACCATTGCCGACGCTAAGATTATTGATGAGTCGAAGTTGAAAACCGATTCTGTACAGATTCTCAATAAGGTAGAGCTTAAGAACGTGAAGAATGGCATGAAGATGGTTTATACTATCGTTTCCGAAAGTGAAGCCAATCTGAAGGAAGGAAAGATTTCCGTCAATACTCCGATTGCACAAGGTCTGCTTGGCAAGAAAGTAGGTGACATCGCAGAAATTAAAGTTCCGCAGGGCATGATTAACCTGGAAGTAGTGAACATATCCTTTTAAAGGAAGGCAGGTCCGCATACGGGCTTGCCTTATTTTATAATTTATAGCTATGGCAACAATATTCAGTAGAATTATCGCAGGTGAAATACCTTGCTACAAGGTGGCGGAGGATGACAGATTCTTTGCGTTCCTTGACATCAATCCGTTGGTAAAAGGTCATACATTGGTCATTCCCAAGCAGGAAGTGGATTATATCTTCGATTTGAACGATGAGGATTTGGCGGCGATGCATGTTTTCGCCAAGAGAGTGGCACTTGCCATCGGCAAGGCCTTTCCGTGTAGAAAGGTAGGAGAAGCGGTATTGGGGCTGGAAGTGCCTCATGCGCACATACATTTGATTCCTATGCAGAACGAAAAAGATATGCTTTTCTCCAATCCCAAACTGAAACTGACGGACGAAGAATTCAAGGCTGTGGCAGAAGCTATCCGTGCAGTGCTTTAATCGGTTTATTTTCCTCCCCTAAATAAACGGAAGCGGGAGTTGGACTTCATCCAGCTCCCGCTATTTTTTGCCTTCGGCACCTATCCTTTAATTTTTAATTTAAATGTATTCCTCTCCCAGTTTTATCTGGGCATCATTCACATATTTGCGGATGGTATGTTCTTCATCTTTCTTGCAAATCAGTAATACATTGTCCGACTCGGCTATGAGATAACCTTCCAAACCGTCGATAACTGCAAGTTTGTTGTCGGGCAGCACCACGATATTGTCTTTGCTATTATAGATGAGGGATTTACATTTTAAGGCTACATTGCCTGCTTCATCTTTGGGAGACAAATCATACAAAGACCCCCAGGTTCCTAAATCAGACCAGCCGAAATCGCCTAATGACACATATACATTGTCTGCCTTTTCCATGATGCCGAAGTCTATGGAGACATTGGGGCAAGCAGGGAAGTTCTCATCAATGAATTGTTTCTCTTGGACTGTTCCATACACATCTTTGCCGGGGGCCAGTTTGGAAGTCAGCTCGGGCAGCAGGGCTTCGTTTGCCTTGATGATGGTATTTACGTTCCACATGAACAGACCAGAGTTCCAATAGAATTCTCCACTTTCCACGAATACTTTTGCCAGTTCCAGTTCGGGCTTTTCAGTGAAGGTTTTTACCTTGTAGAAATTATCACCGGCGGCTTCGGCTATTTGTATATAGCCATATCCGGTTTCCGGACGGTTGGGCTTGATGCCGAGTGTCAGCAGATTGTCCGATTGGGAAACGAAGTCCAGCCCTTTTTCGATAGCTGCCAGAAATTCGCCTTCCTTCAGGATTAAGTGGTCCGAAGGAGCTACCACTATATTGGCGTTCGGATTCAAGGCGCGGATATGATAGGAAGCCCACGCAATGCAGGGGGCTGTATTCCTGCGTGTCGGCTCCAGTAGAATCTGTTCGGGTTTAAGTTCGGGAAGCTGTTCTTTTACAAGGTCGGCATACAAGTCATTTGTTACGATAAGTATATTTTCCATGGGGATTACCTGCTTGAAGCGGTCGAAGGTTTGCTGCAGCAAGGAACGTCCTGTACCGAAGAAATCCAGAAACTGTTTTGGAAGTGTCTTGCGGCTGAATGGCCAGAAACGGCTGCCGATTCCTCCGCCCATAATTACACAGAAATTATCCTTATTGGTTACCATGCTATTGATTTTAAAAGTTTCTGCTAATGTACTGCATATTTTACAAACAAGGAATGATTCAAGCAGGTTTTATCGTTTTTTTCGCCTTTTTTTAGGAAAAGTATTGCAGGTTTAGAAAAAAGCTGTATCTTTGCACCGCATTTGAGAAGTCAAACATGCCCAGATGGCGGAATCGGTAGACGCGCTGGTCTCAAACACCAGTGGATTCACTTCCATCCCGGTTCGACCCGGGTCTGGGTACGAAATAAAGAAGCGGGGAAAGTTTTAATTGCTTTTCCCGCTTTCTTTTTATACTTATCTTTTATGCCCTTTGCTCATGGGAACAGATATCTGGCAAGAGATAGAAGTACTGAATCAAGAATTTGTGAGGCTTGGTATCAGTCAGTCGGTAGACTATGAAAAGTACTACCTCTATTCGCTTATTACCCATTCTACTGCTATTGAGGCTCTACACTTACCGAATTGGATACCCAGTTGCTTTTTGATGAGGGGGTAACAGCCAAAGGAAAGCCGTTGGTCTATCATCTGATGAATGAGGATTTGAAGAAGGCATACGAACTCGCCAAAGAAGAAAGTGCACAAAATGCGGAAATTACGCCTGTTTTCTTACAAAAATTGAATGCTGCTCTAATGCGTACTACTGGGAGTGTATATAATGTAATGGGCGGTTCTTTTGATTCTTCTAAAGGTGAATTTCGTTTGTGCGGCGTTACTGCTGGGGTGGGCGGGTGTTCTTATATGAGCTATCCTAAAGTTCCCGCTAAAGTAGAAGAACTTTGTTCTATATTGAGAGAAAAGCAAAAGAATATGGAAACATTTCGGGAACGATATGAATTGAGTTTCAATGCTCATCTCAATTTGGTAACCGTTCATCCGTGGGTAGATGGCAATGGGAGAACGGCTCGTTTGTTGATGAACTATATCCAGTTCTGCCATCATCTTTTTCCGACGAAAATCTTTAAAGAAGATAGGGCGACTATATTCTTTCTTTGCGGCAGTCGCAAGAAGATGAGAACAGTCAGCCTTTCTTGGACTTTATGGCAGCGCAGCTGAAAAAATCATTTGCGTCAGAGATTGAGAAATACAATACGGGACGTAAAAAAGGTTTTAATCTCATGTTTTGAAAAGCGACGATTCCTTCCTGATAAGCTCATATAGGCATTAGCTGATTGTGCTGTATCATCCTTTTGTATTGGGTTATTCTCAAAATATTCTCTTCTCGGCATTAAATACAAAATAATGGGTGTAAAATGCAAATTTATTTCGTAGATACTGTTTTCGCATTTATTTTTTTCTAAATTTGCAGTAGCTGGAATCTTATCTAACTATTTAATTATTAAATGTTTGCCAATTATGACAAAACATGTTCCTCTTTTTTTACCTCTCGGAAGTATTCGGTTACTGACGATATTCTTCTCTTTTTGTATAATCTTTGTTCATCCGGCATTAGCTGACAAAATGGCTGAAAGCCCCGAACTTTTCGATACTGCTTTCACCTTGCAGGAAAGGCTTGATATTCCCGACGGGTTTGTTCAAAGAGAGATGGTCTATATTTCCATTCTTTTAGGTACATTGGTGCTGTGCCTCTTCTTTTTCTTCATGCAGAGGCGGATGAAGAAATTGAGGGAAAGGGACCGGGAGAGGTATCTGCAACTGTTGGAAGGCATTCTTGATAATCTTCCCATTGCGGCAAAAGTGAAGGATGTGAATGATGGGATGCGCTATACTTTTTGGAATAAAAAGGCAGAGGAACTCTTTGAATGTTCGGCCAGAGAGGCTATAGGCAAGACGGATTTTGAAACAATGCCAGAGGCTGCGGCTTTAATTAGGAAGGAGGATGAAGAGTTGGTCAAGACGGGGATTCCACAAGAAGGTATACGACGTTTTTTTACCAAGAAGAACGAGGAGCGGTTTACCTTCCAGAACAATAATTTTATAAAGCTTTCTGATGGTCGCAAGTGGATTGTTTATACTGCTTGGGACATTACTGATTTGAAAATCATGGAGCGCAAGCTACGTCTGGCCAAAGAGGAGGCTGAGGAGTCCAACCGGATAAAATCGGCTTTCCTGGCCAATATGAGTCATGAGATACGTACTCCGCTCAATGCAATAGTTGGTTTTTCGAGTATTTTGGCCACGGAAGTGTCTGAGGAAGAACGGGTGGAGTATCTCGATATTATAGAGCGGAATAATGAACTGCTGTTGCAGCTCATCAATGACATTCTGGATTTGTCGAAGATAGAAGCCGGTACATTGGAGTATGTCTATGCTAACGTGGATATCAATAAAATGGTGTCCGAGATAGAGCAGGCTACAAGTATCAGGCTGACCAATAAAGACGTGCGTCTGGTCACGGTTACGCCATTGCCCGGTTTGCTGCTGTATACCGATCAGCGCAGAATTACTCAGGTATTCAATAACTTCATCAGTAATGCGCTGAAGTTTACTGCTGCCGGTAGCATTACCATTGGTTACGGAATGCCCGAAAATAGCTATATCCGTTTTTATGTCACCGATACCGGGACGGGGATATCATCTGAGAATGCGCAGGGGATTTTTAACCGCTTTGTGAAGCTGGATTCCTTTAAGCAAGGTACCGGACTGGGACTGGCCATTTCGCAAAACATTGTGAAGGAACTGAAAGGAGAGATAGGGGTGGAGTCACAGTTGAGCAAGGGCTCCACTTTCTGGTTCACGTTGCCTTTTTATAAGATGGACGCGCACCGTTCTATCTTTCCTTGATGCTGCAAGCTCAATCCAATGAAGGGACATCGATTGTCTGGCTTTCCTCGTTCCAGTTGTCAAGGGTGAATTCTCCGGATGATTCTTCGGAAAAGATGTCTCCCAGAGTGAGGGTCAGGGTCAGTTTGGAGTTTGCTTCCAAAGGTCCGTTCAATGTTTGCTTGAAACTTTTCACGTTTCCATTTTTCAGTATGATGCTCATCTGGAATTCCGGTTTCCCGAAAGAAGGGAAGAGCATGACGGTGGCGTTGCTCATTTGTGTACCGTCGACGGAACGGACCAGAGGGAAGGCTACTGTGCGTGGGCTTCCTTGAGGAGCGGCGGTGTAGAAATTCAGTTCTCCAGCAATATTGGTGATGCGCACCACCATGCTGTCGATGCTCGAACTGAGGATGCCGTTGTTCTTGTCCTTGATGATTACTTTCAGTCCGGTCACTACCCGTTTGAGGGATGCTTTCAGGTCCTCACTTCCAATGTTGGCAGGCTGGACGGCGTGTACCAGGTCGAATACCGGATAATAGGTTGTGTCCGCTTCCATTTTGAATAGGGAGAAGTGTTGCCGGGACATGTCTTCGCCTAAGATGTAGACCGGGTCCCTCATGAGAGGATGTGCATAAATCGGCTCCTCGTATTTAGGGGTTCCCCAATAAATCATGTTATAGAGACCTGCGGGTAAGGATAACTCTCGATTGACGCCATCGTTATAGAAAGCTCCGTCTTTAACTTGGTAGTAACCGTAAAAAGGTGTCAGCTTCCGGTTTATGTAGTTTCCATAATAAATAGAGGTGCCCGCCTTGCAGGGCATGATGGTCAGTATGCCGGTCAGCGGGCTTTGTCCGCTTTCTGTGGACACGTCCATCAAAAGTCGTGGTGATACCAACTCACTGCTTTTTTCTATCTGGGGCGGATTGTCATCGGCGCAGCTTGCCACGATTGCGGCAAGTACTGCAAATACTACTAATTTTTTCATTATCTGTTAAGCTTTAGGTTGTTCTTCCTTGAGAACGTTTTTAGAAAGAAATGGTTCTTTGTACTCCGGAGAAAGTATATTGGGGATGGAAAAGTGAGGTGAAACCAATTCCGGTATTGAGGGGAATGGGAAGAATAGCCCCTCTTCAAAAGGCTTAGAGAAGGGACGGAAAACAAATTATACCTTTTTTAGTAACATTTTAGAAGCCTTGATTAACGAAATCATATACTCTTCGTAACAATTTCTCGACATTCTTTTCTTGTTCCTCCATACATTTGCATCCGAGTTCTTTGGTATTAATTGAAGAACACAATGAATCTTTGATATTAACCATTAAATAATGTACAATGAGAAAAACATTCTTGGAAAAGTGCATAAATCTGCGTTTATGCCGTGTTGCATTGGTACTTTTGTTTCTTGTACCTGCAATCAGTAGCCTGCAGGCTAATCCTTCTCAAAACAAGACCATTTCGGGTGTTGTGACATCGGCTACGGATAGTGAGCCGTTGATAGGTGTCAGCGTGCAGGTGAGAGAAACCGCTACGGGTGGAATTACCGACATTGATGGCCGGTATTCGGTAAGTGCCCAACAAGGACAGACACTGGTGTTTTCTTACATCGGTTATCAATCACAGGAAATCAAGGTAGGTACTTCTTCCGTCATCAATGTGGTGCTGAAGGAGGACACGGAAATGTTGGATGAAGTGGTTGTAGTGGGCTATGGTGTCCAGAAGAAGAAATTGGTGACGGGTGCCACTGTTCAGGTGAAGGGTGACGAAATAGCCAAGATGAATACAACCAATCCCTTGCAGGCTATGCAGGGACAGACACCGGGTGTAAGTATTGCTTCGACTTCCGGTCAACCGGGTGCTGACATGAAAGTGAGTATCCGTGGTCTTGGTACCGTGGGAAATAGTGCTCCTCTTTATCTGATTGATGGTGTGGGTGGTGATATTTCTACTTTGAATCCTGCCGATATTGAAAGTATAGATGTACTGAAAGATGCGGCTAGTGCGGCTATCTACGGTTCGGCCGGTGCTAATGGTGTAGTGCTTATTACTACCAAGCAAGGGCGCGAAGGTAAAGCGCAGATTAGTTTCGATGCTTATTATGGAATACAGAATGTAGCTCGTAAGGCTAATATGCTGAATGCAAAAGAGTATATGGCCATTATGGATGAGCAGGCTTTGAATAGCGGACTTTCGGCTTACGATTGGAGCCAATACCAGTCTATTTACGATGCCAATGGCAATGTGTATGATACGGATTGGGTAGATACTATGTTCAAAGATAATGCCACAACGGAGAGCTATACGCTGGGTGTCACTGGTGGAAGCGCAACTTCCACTTATGCCCTTTCGTTAGGATATATGAGTCAGGAAGGTATTGTCGGCGGTTCGGATGTGTCTAACTATTCGCGTTACAATTTCCGTGTGAACAGCGAGCACAAACTTTTCAAGGATATTTTGAAAGTGGGCGAGCAGGTGAGTTTTGTATATAAGATGAATAACGGTATCAGTGTAGGCAACCAATATAATAATACCTTACGCGGTGCATTCGGAACATCGCCTATCGCTCCTGTCTATAGCGATAATAATCTTTATGATTCGCCTTACAATGACACCAGTACCAGTGACTGGAATAAAGGTGATGGAAACCCTTATGGTTAATGATGACCGACAGCAATCAATGAGAACAAAACGGCTACTTTTTCCGGTAATGTTTATGCTGAATTGCAGCCTGTCAAGAATTTGAAGATAAAGTCTGTATTCGGTGTGGTTTATGGTTCCAGCGAATACCGTAGTTTCAAGCCTCTCTACAAGTTCAGCCAATATATATATAATGAAGAACGTACTACCGTATCTCAAAATGCCAATCACTCTTTGGGTATGACATGGACCAATACGGCTTCTTATGACTGGACTATGGGAGAACATTCGTTCAACGCCTTGCTGGGTATGGAAGCCTATCGTTACGAGGGCACTTATATCGAAGCTAAAAATGGTATGTTGAAAGAAGGTTTTGATGATTGGGAGCATGCTTTTGTGGGCAACGGAACGGCCTCCGATTCGACCAACGGCTTGGGTGCCAGTGGCAATCCGCATACCGAGAGCCGCAAGGTGTCCTATTTCGGCCGATTGGGTTGGAACTGGAAAGAAACTTATATGGTCAATGCTACTTTGCGTGCAGACGGTTCGAGCAACTTTGCCAAAGGCAACCGTTTTGGTTACTTCCCTTCGGTATCGGCAGGATGGACCATTACTAACGAAAAATTCATGGAAAGTACGCAAAACTGGCTCGACTTCCTGAAAATACGTGCCAGCTGGGGACAAGTGGGTAATGCCAACATTGACGCATTCCAATATCTGGCTCCTATCAAGAGTACCAATACACACTATCTTTTCGGCAGCGGTTACGGCGACTCGGATGCTGCGGCACAGCTCGGAACCAACTGGGGAGCTTACCCTAGTCGTCTGGCTAATGCTGACATCAAGTGGGAGACTTCACAGCAGACCAATATCGGTCTTGATGCCCGATTCCTCAACAGTCGCCTGGGTGTTAATTTCGATTTCTACATTAAAGATACTAAAGACTGGCTCGTGGTGGCTCCTATTCTTGCTACTGCCGGAGCAGGTGCTCCTTATATTAATGGCGGTGGAGTGAAAAACACCGGTGTGGAACTCAATCTTACTTGGAATGACCAAATAGGCAAAGACTTTAGTTACAATATCGGTATCAACGGTGCCTACAATAAGAATAAGGTCGGAGAGATTCCTAACGACGATGGTATCATTCATGGCTCTACCAACCAGTTGTATGACAATACTCCTGAATTCTATCGTGCCGAGAATGGTAAGCCTATCGGTTATTTCTATGGTTTCAAGACAGCAGGCATATTCCAAAACAATCAAGAAATAGAGGATTGGATTAAGGCTGGTAACGGTGTGCTGCAAGCTGACGTACAACCAGGTGACGTGAAGTTTGTGGACATCAACCATGACGGACGGGTGAACGAGCTTGACAAGACCGATCTTGGTAACGGTATTCCTGATTTCACTATGGGCTTCAATCTCGGTTTCAACTGGAAAGGACTTGATTTCTCTGTAGTGGCCAACGGTGCTTTCGGACAGCAGATTGTCCAGAGCTATCGTAACCATACCTCCAAGCAAGCCAATTATACTACTGCAATTTTAGGACGTTGGACAGGAGAGGGAACCAGCAATCGCATACCTCGTGTCACAGACCAGAATCTCAACTGGCAGTTCTCAGACCTCTACGTGCAGGATGGTGATTACCTGCGAATCAGTAACATTACTTTGGGCTACGACTTTGCCAAGCTACTGAGATGTAAGGCCATCAGCCAGTGCCGTATCTATGCTCAGGTACAGAATGCGTTCACATTTACCAAATATGACGGCATGGATCCGGAAATAGGTTATGGTCCCGAAGGAGATAACGGACAAGGTTGGGTGTCGGGCGTTGATTTAGGTTATTACCCCCGTCCCCGTACCGTATTGTTTGGTGTTAACTTGAAATTTTAAAATATAGACTGATATGAAGAAAAACAAAAATATATTTATGGCAAGTGTCCTGCTCCTGAGTTTGGGACTGGCTTCGTGTACCGACAGTTTTCTCGATGTTACGTCGAAGACTGAATCTTCAACCGGTACATTCTATAAGACTGAAAAAGATGCTTATCGTGCTCTGATAGGTTGTTATGATGGTTGGCGCCAGACTTCATCAGCCATGATGGTAGGGTTTTATATGGCTTCCGAGGTGATGAGTGCCGAGTGTTTTGGCGCTACCGGAAATGCCGATGGACGTGGCTATCAGCCATTGACCGTTTTGACATCTCCCAATCGCCGGCTGACCTCAACCTATACGAAGGTGACTGGAAAAATTATTATGCGGGCGTCTATCGTTGCAACGAGCTGATAGCTCATGAAGAGCAGATTGTATGGAATGAATCGGATAGCAAACGTGGTATCTATATGGGCGAATGTCGTACGTTGCGTGCATTGCTTTATCTGGATATGGTTCGTTTATGGGGGAATATCCCACTCTTTCTGGAACCGGTAAACGAAAATCGCGCTCCTTCACCTGCCAAAGAGGTGTTCAGTGCCATATTTACTGACTTAAAATATGCTATCGAGAATATTCCCGGTGACGCTTATCCCAAGGCCGACTATACCAAGAACGACGGACATATTACAAAATATGCCGCCGAGGCTTTGCTGGCACGTGCTATCTTTTCTATACCGGATATTACGGTGAAGAACCTGCAGAAGTGACTCGTGCCGAAGCTTTGGCTGCTGTAGAAGACGTAATCGCTTCAGGAGAATATGGTTTGGTACCGCAATTCAAGAATTTATGGCCGGCTTCTTCTGCAAAAGTGGCCGAAAAAGGAGACTATGAAACTTTGAAGGGTACATATGCCGGTGATGGGAACAAGGAAACCATTCTTGCGTTGAAATTTACCGCTACTCAGGATTATAACGGGAATAATGACTCCAACCGTTGGCAGGTGATGTTGGGTATGCGCCAGCTTAATGCTGCTCCCTATTGCAAGGGATGGGGCGCATTGACGGTAAATCCTGATTTTGTGGAAGCGTTTCCCTCTGGTGACCTCCGCCGTTCGGCTTCTATCATTGATTTGGTAGGGGAAGGAATCACCGGTTCGGCCGACTTTACCACCAGTTTTAATGACTGGCGTGAATATACCGGCTATGCTGTGAAGAAGTATGCTCCCCTTTGCTATGCCGATGGAAGCCATGCCGGTAAGCAGGATGGTAGCGGTGACTTCCAGACACAGAACCGCCAAGACTACGTTATTATCCGTTATGCCGACGTATTGTTGATGGCCGCAGAACTGGGCAGCCCCAATGCGCAAACTTATTTCGACCAAGTGCGTAAGCGTGCTTATCAGGTTGATGACAACGGAACAGTATCGGCCAACTATCAAGCTAAGAGTGTGTCTCAACAAGCTATTATGGAAGAACGTCGTCTTGAATTTGCTTTTGAAAGCATTAATTATTGGGATCTCCTGCGTCAAGGTATAGACGTGGCAGCCGAGAAGCTCGCCTTGAATGGTGTCAAGGTGAAGAGTGGAGGCACTGATGATGCGGTAACCATACGGGCCGACCGTGTGAAAGCCACCAAAGGCTTGAGCCAGATTCCTTATAATCAAATTAACCTTTCACAGAGTGTACTTGTGCAGAATCCCGGATGGTGAGTACCATTAATAGAGTAAATAAAAATAAAACAAATAAGATATGAGACTTAAATCATTCTTTTCCATATTGGCAGGAGCGGCTTTGATATTTTCCGCTTGCTCGCCCGAAGAGTACGAGATGGGGGCAAAAACCTATGTCTCCGATGATCTGGTGGAAGGTATCGCCTATACGGTGACCCCTGATGCCAATGATCCTAATACGATTCATCTGACTTCGCTCATCAAGGGAGCCACTCCCTTGTGGGTCACTCCAAGCGGTCCTTCTCAAAAGACCACTCTTGACTTGGCACTTCCTTTTGCCGGAGAATATAGCGTGACTTTCGGCGCTTCCACACCGGCAGGTCCGGTATATGGCGAACCATATACCTTCAAGGTAGAGACCAATAACTTTGCCATGCTCGAAGACCCTATCTGGGCTAACCTTGCAGGTGGAGTGGGCAAGAGCCGTAAGTGGGTTCCCATTGACAAGAACTTTGGTATTGGCCGTTGTTCGGGACCGGTGATGTACATGAGCCACACTGATGTGAAAAATGATGGAAGCAATATTACCGACCTTATGATTGGTAGCGCCAATTGGGCTCCCAACTGGGATCCGGGTATCCAATCGTGGCTCATTCCGGCAGACGACCCCTATTTCCAGTCGTACATCACTTTCGGCCTGGATGCTGTGAAAGGCTGTACGGTGGAACTTCATCGGGTGGCTGCTTCGGGCACGACGGATGCCACCGGAACTTTCAACTTGAATGTGTCTGACCCGAAACGCCCTGTCATATCTTTCTATGGCGGTACCTATTCATTGCATAACGAGGGTTTTGATGATGTCTGTTCCAACTATACCAACGACATCAAGATTATAGAATGTACTCCTTATCTGCTGCAGGTAGCTACGATGCGTACCAATAGCGAAGGTCCGTGGTGGCTGGTGTGGAACTTCATTTCCGAAGAGGCTTATAATGACCCCAGTATCATACCGACTGAAGATCCGGGTTTGCTTCAGCCTGCCGAAGTACAACAGCCTGCCATTGAAGATTTGGCAACCAAACTGTTCACTACTGAAATCAACGGTGTCACCTATGTGGGCAATGAGGCACGCTTCCTCATCAATGATGAAGAACCTTATGACTGGACATGGTGGAATGGTGGCTCTGCTGCTTGGGAAAGCGTAGTGAAGGGACAGTACGGTTCTTCATGGGCACCTGTGGCCGATGCTTCCATTGCCGACTATGAGCTGGTATTGAGCAGCACGGCCGATGGCTACAAATGGGATGACGGTACCAATGCCGGTAAGCTTGCCATTGAAGACGGCAAATTGAAATTTATGGATGCCGACGGCAATCCGGTTGAGATAACCGTCCTCACCGCTACCGGTGATAAGCGCACGGTGGAAGTGAAGGGAAGCGAGTTTACCGTAATGGCTTGCGATGTCACCAGCTCTTTCCAGATGGGTGTGCCTGCAACGACCAATGACAAGGGAGCCGTGGATTCTTATCTTTGTGCCAACCTCAACTACAAACCTATCGCTACCGGACCTACCGGGCCTACTGAAATCAAGGTAGACAACAGCAAGGTACAAATTCTTTTCGGTGACGGAAATCCCGATCGTTTGCGCTTGCAGTTCTACAATCCTTGGGGCGGTGGTGACGCGGGATGGCCGATCGACATCACGAAGGTGAAGTTGAAAAAGAACCAGACGCTGAAGATACAGTACAAAGTGCTGAGTGGAATCACTTGGAACGAGGGCGCGACTCCTAAGACCGTGATTATGGACAATAACATCGGAAATGCTTGGGAAGATGACTGCTACAACCTGGCTCATGCCGTGGCCTTTGATACTGCCGAAGGAGCTGTACAGACTGTGTCCGTGACCAATACCACCGGTGCCACTGTGACTTACGAAGGAAGCAGTTGTATCTGTATCGGTATCCAGAATAAGGGACTTGCTACTGTGGCTGCCACCGAAGACGGACAGCCGGATGTGAAGGTTGAGATAATTTCGATGACCATTGAATAACCACTTAAATGAATTTAGTATATATGAAGACAAAGATATATTTAGGAATACTTTCACTTGTACTGGGTCTTTCGCTGGCTTCGTGCAGTGAAGATGACGACTATACTATCCACACCACCCCGATTCTGAACGAATCGTCGGTGGTGACGGGGTCGTCCGATGTGACCGCCACTACCGCTACACTCCATGCCACGCTCTCCGGGTTGGATGGCATGGATGCCGGAAGCTATAAGACCGGCTTCTTCTATGGTTTTGCGCAAGACAACCTGCCCGAGGACGTGCAGGCTGCTTATGACGGCAGCGCCTTCAGTGCTCAGTTGAACGGGTTGAACAATAACTCTACGCTCTATTATCAGGCTTATGTATGCTTGCAGGGTAAGGTGTATTACAAAGGTGAGGTGAAAAGCTTGCTCACCACCGATGCCAAGGTGGCTACTGCCGATGCCGCATCTGTCGACTTCGCCTCGGCTGTATTGGGTGGGACATTGACCGATGCTACGGCCGATGCTACTTGTGGTGTTGTTATCTCTACTTCATCCGATGTAGAAGCGGTTCGTGCAGGCCTTATAGTGAAGAGTGAGGAACTTAAGGACAGCTATTCATTCGTCCATGAAGGGTTGGTGCCCGAAACGCAATACTATTATGCGGCTTACCTCAATCTGGGTAGCGGCATTGTGTATGGTGAGGTGAAGAGCTTCACTACTCCTGCCTATGACTTCGATCTCGACAATGACCTTGTCGACCTGGGACTCTCCGTGAAGTGGGCTCGCTTCAATGTGGGTGCCAAGAGCGAGACTGGACTGGGTGGCCTTTTCGGATTCGGTGACCTGACCGGATGCAACAATAGCATCGACCCTGCCGACTATGCTTCGGCCGATACTTATAAAACGGCTTCCGACTTGGCTTTCCGTGCATTTCAAGGGCGTGCCACACTGCCTACTGCCGATGATTTCGAGGAACTCTTCACGTTGTGCCAGAAAGAGTGGACTGAGCAGGATGGAGTGGCAGGTTTTAAGTTCACCGGTCCTAATGGTAATTCCATCTTCCTGCCTGCAGCCGGTACGCGTGTGGCAAACGATGTGACAGCGCTGGGTACTGAAGGATATTACTTCACCGGTACTGTCAACTCTTCCAATACAGAATTTGCGGTAGGTTACCAGTTTGCAGCTTCTGTCAATCACCGTATCACTGCCGCAGTTTATCAAGGTATGGCTGTACGCGCTGTTTCCACAGCCCAGAACGTACCGTTCAACAAGGCTCTGCTCTATCAGAAGTGGTATCTTGACAATGGCCAGGACGGTAAGCAGCACGTGTTTGAAGGGCCTTTCACGCAGTGGGGGGTTACGGACAACTGGAGTACGGTTTCCAACGGACAACCCAACATTGAACAGCAGATTCATTGGGAGATGGGTACCGGTAATGGTTGGATAGGTTATACTTACGGAAAGGACTACGGTTATATGGAACTCAAGGAAGACGGTACGGTGAACATTCATCGCATTGCCGAAGACGGCACCGTGACCGATGAAACCGGTAAGTTTACGATTGACGAGGCGAATAAAGTGATTGACATCGACATAGATGTGCTTTGTGCCAATACTTGGATTGGCACGAAAAGCGGTAAGCTGAACATTCTGTCGTTGACTGCCGACGGCTTGCAGATTGCCCTGCCCGATGGCGACTATGGCTATTCGTTGAACTATTACAGCCAGGCCAAGGCCGATGCCGATGCGCAGATTTCGGTATTGCTCAATATCGCCGATTCATCATGGGGAGGAAGTTGGGATGAGCCGCTTGCAGCCATCTCGCCCGAAAAATTGGCGGGACAGCACACGTTTGTTTTCGAGGGAGCTTGTACCGATGCATGGTGTTTACGCTTGACTTTGCCGGTATGGCGAAGCGCTATCCCAATTCGTTTGTACGCATTGACGAGATTAAGCTGGACGGTACTTCCATTCGGTTTGATGCCAACCGCTTCTATTATGGCGACATTGAAGGAAACGGTAAGTACCGTGTTCAGTTGTTCAATGCTTATGGGGCTGGTTCTGTAGGCAATGCAGTTCCCCTCAGTCCGTTCAGCAATGTAGAAAATCAAGGTACCGAGCCTGCCATCCATTTCAAGGAGAAGCTTGAGATTGTCTGCACCGTCATTACCGACGGTACCGGTGCAGGTATTTATACGCCCAATCTGGTTACTGTCAATCCGGATTGGGGAAGTGCATGGGGATATAACGCAGGAGCTGCGTTCGAGGTGAAATACGAGAACTTCCAGTACAGCCTTGTGGCTTCTCAATTCGACATTAAGTACGAATCTGCCGACTATGCGGCAGGTTCCATCATGACCTTCGTTGAAGTGGCTGACATCTACAAGTATTTCCCCGGTTTGCATGCCACGCTTGACAACCTCTATCTGGATGGCAAGGAAGTGACATTTGATGCATCCAAAGTGCTCGATGCCAATGAATCCCCGAAGTATCGTCTGGAACTTTGGAATTGCTATGGGGCAACAAAGGATAAAGGGTGCGCTTTCGGTACTCCTGATGGTGATGTTATCAAGGAACTTGGTTTCAGCAGTTCTATGGAAGTGAAGTTCACGTTCCACACTCTTTTCTCTGTTCCTGAATGGTAAGAGGGATAGACGGAAATATACTGGTTAGATAGGAAATCCGGGATGCAGGCCATCCCGGATTTTTTGTTTTGCCCTCACCGGTGTGCATCGTTCTGATATAGATTGAAGAACCATAGAGAGAATAAAATAAAGGAGGTGGTCCGTAAGGCGGCGCTTTGATAGCTCTTTGCCTTGTACTTTGTTCGGACGGGATGGGTACTTATTGCGATAAACATAGTGATTTTATGGTATCTCCACTAAAGTGGTCCGCCTTGTTCATAGTAGTGAACAAATCAGCCCACTTAGGTGAACAAACTTGTTCACCTAAGTGGGCCGTTCATGAATCTTTGTACTGAACCGGACAGACAAAAGGGCGGAAGCGGAGAAAAGCAGGGGCTTTCTCTAAGATTGGCTGCTATTTTCCTTCGTAATCAAAGTATTCAAAGTCTGCATATGCTTTTGAGGTTTGAGAACCGGAGACGGCATACAATCCCAGCATGATTCCCGTAAAGCCACCGGCAGTTTCTGTACTGATATAGCGCGTATTCATTCGGCCCAGTTCTTTGAAGTCCTTTCCGTTTGTGGCATACTCGAACGAATAGATTTCGTTGCTGCCTTTTACACGGAGTTGTACTTTCCCCTGGGGCAGAATAACTTCCTTTTCCGTATGGGTCAATTCATTCAATTGGTAGCGCAATACTACAGCTTGTTTCCCGTCTGCCAATTGCTTGACTAATAAATCGTAATGGGACGATTCGAACATGTAGACCGTCAGGCCGGCTTCGTCGCCACTGGCGGCTTTTTTCAGTTGCATGGAAGTGGTGGCTGTGAAGTCGATATGTTCTTGCCGGCGGCCGGCAAAAGTAGGACTGCCTTTCCCGTTGTTCAGGTTTACGGGGGTTGCTTTCAGACGGAGGTTACCGGAAGCAAAGGTATAGTTTTCCGGATGATAGTTTCTGATATGAACCCATTCGGGACCTAATTTGCCGTTTTTGAAATCGGTGCGTGCAGGCTTGGGGGCAAGAGGATGTTGCGGTAGGTTGGTACATCCATTTGCAGGGCTATTGTACCATCTCCGTTTACTACCGGCCAGGCATTCTTGTCCCAGCGCACGGGAGCAAGGTACGTTTCGCGTCCCAGCAGGTGATGGCTGCCGCTTTGCGGACGGAAAGCGAGACACACCATCCACCACGAACCGTCAGGAGCTTGTATCAGGTCGGCATGGCCGGTTCCTTGTATCGGGCTGTTCTGTGCATTCTTGTTGATGTGGGTCAGGATGGGATTGGCGGGGTTCTCTTCGTACGGGCCGTCTATATCGCGGCTACGGGCTATTGTCACTTTGTGCCCGTATTCCGTGCCGCCTTCGGAAATCAGCAGGTAATACCAGCCGTCTTTCTTGTAAATGTGCGGCCCTTCAGGGTGCCGTCCGCCCGTACCGTTCCAGATGCGTTTGGACTCGTTGAGTTGTTCGCCGGTTTTGGGGTTGATTTCGCACAGATAGATACCTACGCCCGGATTGCTGACAAGGTAACACTTGCCGTCTTCAAAATAGAGGGACGGGTCTATGCCGCCTTGCTTGAGCCATACGGGTTCCGACCATTCGCCACGCGGGTCGGTAGTGTGTACAAGGAAGTTGCCTTTGTCGGACACGTTGGTGGTAATCATGTAGAATGTACCGTCGTTGTAGCGGATGGTGGGTGCATAGATTCCTCCCCACGGGCCGGCGTCGTGAAGCGGCAGTTGTGAGGGGCGCGTCAGGCAGTGTCCGATTTGTTCCCAGTTGATGAGGTCTTTGCTGTGGAACAACGGTACGCCCGGAAAATATTGGAAACTACTGTTGACCAGATAAAAGTCATCTCCTGCGCGGCAGACACTCGGGTCGGGATGGAAACCGGGAATAACGGGATTTTGATAACCTTGCCGGTTTTGTGAAAAGCAGGACAGGCTGAGCGCCAGTCCTAAAAATAACATCATCTTTTTTCTCATAAGTACATTGTATTTTAAATAGTTTATCAGATATACGAATCAGTAGTTGAAGGAAGTATTTATACGCAAAAATAAAGTATTCCTTCGGTTCAAACAAGCCGGATGTGTCCGATGTCATTCAATGATTACTTTTGAACCCTATTCGGAAACAAATGATACCGTTGCAGATAACATGACATCGGTGTGTTTTCCGCCTTTTCCGTTACTTTTGCTTTCACTGATTTAACCATTATTTTTAATACGTAAAGACATGATGAAGAATATCATTGAAAAATTCCAAATTTGCCTGGTGCTGTCGGCACTGCTTTTCTCTTCTTTCGTTGCCGCATGTTCCGGCAATGATGATACTGTGACTCCAGAAATAACGATTCCCGCGAACATTCTGACAGATGGAATGACTTTCTCCAAGACCGGAGGAACAAGTACGCTGAACATCAAGTCGAACGTTGCATTGGAAGTTACCAGCAGCGCACCGGAGTGGTGTAAGGTTACTGCCGAAAGTTCTGCTTCGAATAGTATTTTGAAGTATACCGTTATGGCAGAAGCCAATACAGACACGAGTGACCGTGAAGCCAAGGTAACGGTGAAAGCCGGAGGCAGCGAAGTAGGGAGCTTCACAGTGAAACAAACGGCTGCGGACGGATTAATCATATCCAACTCTACCTCTTTCGACCTGCCAGCTGCGGGAGGAGATGTTTCTGTGGTGGTGGAAACCAATGGTGACGTACAAGCCGTTTCCGATGTTTCTTGGATAAAGGCGGTCAATACCCGTGCCATGGAAGACAAGATTTTCAAGTTTACCGTCTCTCCCAATCCTTTGGGAGCGCGCGAAGGCCATATCTCTTTTACTTTGGGTAGCCTGACGGAGACTGTGACCGTAAAGCAGGGTGCGGGCGAAACCGGCAATATGGAAAGCGATGCCAGGACACTTGCCGCCAAGATGTATGCAGGTATCAATATCGGCAACACGCTGGAAGCTTGTGATAACAAGAACAAGATAGCGAGCGAAACGTTATGGGGAAATCCTAAAGTGAGCGAGGCATATATCAAAGGGCTGAAGGCATTGGGATTTAATGCGGTGCGCATCCCTTGCGCGTGGGATTACTACATTGTGAATCCATCGACCTATGAGATAGATGCTGCATGGCTCGACCGGGTGAGCGAAGTGGTGGGCTACTGTGTAGCCAATGATATGTATGCCATTGTCAATATCCATTGGGATGGCGGTTGGCTTGAAGAGAGTATCACCCATGGTTACAGCAGCGAAGTAGATGCCAAGCAGAAAGCTATCTGGACACAGATTGCCAATAAACTGAATGCTTATGACGAACACCTGCTCTTTGCCGGATGTAACGAACCCGGACAGCAAGACCAGGGGAACGTTGGCACATCGGCCATAGATGTCATCTTGAAATACGAACAGACCTTCATTGATGCCGTGCGTGCCACCGGAGGAAATAATGCGAGCCGTTGTCTGATTGTGCAAGGTCCTTATACCAATATTGACAAGACGGTGAATGACTACACGATGCCCAAGGATGAGGTACCCGACCGTCTGATGGTGGAAGTTCACTTCTATGATCCCTATCAGTCACCATGATGAACCATGACGAAACCTGGAGCAATGTATTCCTTTATTGGGGTAAGGATAATCATGTATCCGGTTCCATTCATAATGCCACCGGTTACGAAGAAGATTATGTGAAGCAGCAATTCCAGAAGATGAAAACGGCCTATGCAGATAAGGGAATTCCTGTGATTGTAGGCGAGTATAGTGCATGAAGCGGGCAAAAGAAGACAAGATAGAGGGGACTTCTGAACTTGCCTATCCTGATATTGACCAGGAGATGCATAACAAGAGCCGCTCCTATTGGAATGAGGTAGTCACCCGAGAGGCGAAAAACCACGGTTGTGTCCCCTTTTATTGGGAAACCGGCGGTGACATGAACCGTGGTACGGGTACGGCGAAGGAGGCTTATGCCATTGAGGGCATCATGAAGGGAGCCGCAGCCGGTCAATACCCTTATTGATTGAGTGGTGGATAGAATAAAAGACAGTTTTTAAAAGTATCATACAAATAGGTTTTATAGGTTACAAGGATTGTTGATATAGTTTTTTGATTGGTTACGGAGAAGTATGTCCGCGAGGGATATGCTTCTCCTTCTTTAAAAATCCTTGCCTTTTCTTGCTTTTCTGTTCGTTTTTCACTTCATTTGCAATAAAAATAACTTCCCTTAGCTCTGATAGTATGAAAAGACTGCAACTACTGCTCTTGTGGGTTTGGATGGTATGTTTCTCTGCTGCTTCACACGACTACATGTTTAAACATTTGGAAGTGAAAGACGGACTTTCCAATAATCAGGTTAATGCTATTTATAAAGATTCAAACGGATTCATGTGGTTTGGTACAGCTTCGGGGCTGAACCGCTATGATGGTTACAATATAAAGATTTATCGCAGCCAGAAAGATGATGAGAAATCTCTTCCCGATAGTTATGTCGAGGATATACAAGAAGATACGTCCGGTAATTTGTGGATACGTACGGGAGGCGGGTATGCCATTTACAACTCGGCTTCCGATGTTTTTGACCGTAATGTGGAAGCCTGGATGTGGAACATCGGTCTGACCGGAAATCCTTCGCTTATCTATATTGATAAGGAAAAGACTTTCTGGATCTATATTAATGGTAAAGGTGTTTACAGCTATAGAGAGGAACAGAAAAATGCCGTAGCAGTAAAGGGGGCGGATGAACTGCTTGCGAAAGCCGAAGTGTCCGACATGAAAGAATGCGGCGAAGGAATCCTGCTGGTTCTGAGTAACGGTATCTTGGCTTGTATAGATGAGGAAAAGCAAAATATCAAGTGGACCAATCCGGGCATTGCCGAAGATTGCAGGGAAGTAAAGAATGCTACCTTTGATTTGTTTGTCGACCATAGTGGGCGGGCGTGGATATTCAGTGTGGAGGGGATGTGGATTTATAGCCTTTCTCAGAAGGTTTGGGAACAGCGTTCTCCCCGAACGGACACCTACAATACCGTACGTGCAGTGGCACAGGATAAATACGGATGTATATGGGTAGGCAGGGATCAGGATGGCGTTGAATTGATAGAACCGGCGGGACGGAAAATCCGTCTGGCGAATGAACCTAATAACAGGCGTACTCTGTCCAACAATACAATAACGGCTCTTTATGAAGATGAGGCCGGTACGATGTGGGTGGGAACCTACAAGAAAGGCATCTCTTTCTATAATGAAAGCATTTTCAAGTTCGGTATTGCCGATGTAGGCGACATCAATTGCGTGGAGGACGGAGGCGGTGACATCGTATGGCTGGGAACCAACGACCGCGGCTGGTGCGCTGGAATAGCGTGACAGATGAACGTATGGTTTTTTCGCATACGGCAGATCCCCACTCTATCTCGAGTGATGTCATAGTCTGCCTTCTTCGGGACAGTAGCGGCAGAGTGTGGGCAGGTACTTTCTGGGGCGGACTGAATTGCTATGATGGGAACCGCTTTATCCATTACCGGTCCCGTAAGGGAGACAGTAACTCACTGGTCTACGACAATGTATGGGCATTGGCAGAAGATGCGGACAAAAATATCTGGATCGGTACGTTGGGGGGAGGATTGCAATGCCTGAATCCTCAGACGGGGATATTTACCACCTATTCTACAGGTAATTCAAACCTTGTGTCGGACTATATCTCATCCCTCTGCATCAGCTGTGACAATAATCTGGTTATCGGTACTTCGGCAGGGATGGCTTTCATGGACCTGAGGACCGGCGAGATTACAAATTTTGCAGGTACAAAATCGGGTAAGACCAGACTTTCCAACCAAAATATCAATCAAGTTTACGAAGATAGTCGCGGTTTGCTATGGATAGCCACGCGTGAAGGCTTGAATGTATATGACAGCAAACGGGATGAATTGTACGAAGTGCCTATCAAGCCCGGTTTCTCCAAACTATTGATATTAGGTATTACGGAAGATGAAAACAAAAGTATATGGATCAGCACCGGAGGAGAACTGATAAACGTGGTGTTGTCCGTTGACAGCAAGACGGAGCAGCCCGTGTTCCGTTGCTATACCTATAATGACAAGGACGGGTTGCAGAGTTGTGACTTCAACCAGCGTTCCCTCAAACGACTGCATACGGGCGAGATTGTAGTGGGAGGACTGTATGGGCTGAATCGCTTCCAGCCGGGCAACATAAAGTATAACCGTACGTTGCCCAAGGTTATGTTTACCGGTTTCCAGTTGTTCAATGAAGACGTGAAGGTGGGCAAGGAGTATGCAGGACGTGTCATCTTGAAGGAAGCTTTGAATGAAACAGAAGAAGTTGTCTTGGATTATAAGCAGAATGTGTTCACGGTGCTGTTTGCGTCGGACAATTTCGTGCTGCCCGAAAAGACACAGTATTTCTATAAATTGGAAGGATTTAATGAGAACTGGCTGACGAGTATGTCCGATATGCATCGCGTTACCTATACCAATCTGGCTCCGGGGACTTACATTTTAAAAGTGAAGGCTACAAACAGTGACGGATATGCGGGCACTGAAGAGGCTTCGCTCAAGATTGTCATTCTTCCGCCTTTCTGGATGACTCCGTGGGCATATATCGTTTATGCTCTTCTGATAGTAGGAGTTGTTTCCTTTTCACTTTATGCCGTACAACGGAGGGAACGTAATAAGTTCAGAATCCGCCAGATAGAGGAAGATGCGAAGAAGAGGAGGAGTTGAGCCAGATGAAATTCCGCTTTTTTACGAATGTCAGCCATGAGTTGCGTACGCCGCTTACGCTGATTATATCGCCGATGGAAAGTATGATGAAGGAGATTACGGACGAAAAACTGCATGGCAAGCTGCAACTGATGTACCGCAATGCGCAGCGTTTGTTGAATTTGGTCAACCAGTTGCTCGATTTCCGTAAGAATGAGATGGCAGGATTGCATCTCACTTTGTCCGAGGGGGATATTGTGGCGTATGTGCGTAGCATCTGTGCTTCTTTCCTGATGCTTTCTGAAAAGAAACATGTACATCTGACATTTTTTTCGGCCATGGAATCGCTGAATATGTCATTCGACGAGGATAAAATTGGTAAAGTTGTGATGAATCTTCTATCCAATGCCTTCAAATTTACCCCGGACGGGGGACGTGTGGATGTGGCATTGGAAATGTCGAAAGAGATGTCCGGAAGATTGCTGATAAAGGTATCGGATACCGGTGTTGGCATTAGGGATGAAGACAAGGAGCGAATTTTTGAACGTTTCTATCAGGTGGAGCAGGAAGAACCGGAACACCAGTCAACGGGTAGCGGTATTGGCTTGAGCCTGGTACGCGACTTTGTGACGCTGCATGAGGGCACGGTGCGCGTTGTTGACAATGTGGGGTCCGGTAGTGTGTTCCTGATTGAGCTTCCGGTTAAACATGTGCATGTAAGTCCTTCCAAGCCTGCACCGCTTGCAGAAGAGGTGGAAGAGCATGAGGAACTTTTGCCGGATATGGAAGAGGAACCGCTTCCGGATGATTTGCCGGACGATATGGAGGAGGATAATGAAGATGAAAAAGAGAAGCCGTTGGCCCTGATTGTGGATGATAATGAAGATTTGGTTGCCTTCATGAAAGATAGTCTGAGCTTGTATTTCCGTATACAGTCAGCTTCTAATGGCCGGGAAGCTTGGCAGAAAATACCGGAACTGATGCCGGATGTTATTGTCAGCGACGTAATGATGCCCGAGATGGATGGAAATGAACTGTGTCGCTGGGTGAAGACCGATAAACGCACGAGTGACATTCCGATGATATTGCTCACTGCACGGCAGGCTGTGGAAGATAAAGTGGAGGGGTTGACCATCGGTGCAGATGATTATGTGACGAAACCTTTCAATGTGGAAATCCTGATTCTGCGTATGCGCAAGCTGATTGACCTGAGCAAGAAGCGCAAGGCAAAGTCGCTCATCGACCCGAACCGAGCGAGATAGCCATTACTTCGCTGGACGAAAAGTTGGTGGAAAATGCCATCAAATATGTGGAGGCGAACATCGGTCGGTGTGACTTGTCCGTAGAAGAGTTGAGCCGGGGATTGGGTATGAGCCGGGTACATCTTTACAAGAAACTCTTGCAGATAACCGGTAAGACACCCATTGAATTTATCCGTGTCATCCGTCTGAAAAGAGCGGCGCAGATGCTGCGCGAGAGTCAGCAGAATGTATCGGAGATAGCGTATCAGTTGGGCTTTAACAACCCCAAGTATTTCAGCAAATATTTCAAGGATGAATTCGGTGTTTTGCCCTCTGTTTATCAGGAAAGAGAGGGCAAATAACAAAAGATACCCTTTATGGAAACATATTGTTTTTTAGGGGAATCAAAAGCGCCCTTTTGTTTCAACATCAGGGGGCTCGTTTTTGGAGGAAATTTTCTATTTTACATCAGAGAAAATTCACTTTAAAAACAGTAATATGAAATTGAAAAACACTTCAGTTTATTTGCTTGCCGGATGGATGCTCGCCGCATGTTCCGGAGGCGGATTCCAAAAGACCGAGAACGGTGTTGTTGTGGAAGTCAAGCAGCAGCAACCGACGGATGTGCGTAAAGTAAGATTGGAAGTAATGGGTGAGAAGCTCATTCATGTATCGGCTACTCCTGAGAAGGAATTTTCAAAGGAGCAGAGTCTCATTGTGATCCCTCAACAGAATAAGACCGACTTTAAGGTCGAAGAGCAGGGCGATGAAGTGACTGTCAAGACATCGGAATTATGTGCCATTGTGTCCAAGACAACGGGTGAGGTACGCTTCACGGATGCCGACGGCAAGCAGATTCTGGCTGAAGACTCTGACGGGCGGACCTTTACTCCGGTGGAAGTGGAAGGTACGAAAGGATATACAGTACGTCAGGTATTCCAGTCGGCAGGCAATGATGAGGCTTTCTATGGCTTGGGCCAGCACCAGGCGGATGAGTTCAACTATAAAGGTAAGAATGAGGAACTGTTCCAGTACAATACAAAGGTGTCTGTACCCTTCATCGTGTCTAATAAAAACTACGGTGTGCTTTGGGACAGCTATTCGCTCTGCCGTTTCGGTGACCCGCGTGACTACTCACAACTGGGTGATGTCTTCAAACTTTATGATAAAGAGGGCAAGGAAGGTGCTTTGACCGGTACATATATTCCGGGCAAGAAAGATGTGGAAACCCTTGTACGTCGTGAGGATTCTCTTTATTTTGAACATCTGGACCGTGCCGCACATCTGAGTAAGGTGATTAATTTGCCTGCGGGTTTCCCGTTCGGAGGGTCTGATGTAGTTTATGAGGGAGAAATAGAACCGGCAGAAAGCGGCTTATTCCGTTTCATCCTTTACTATGCAGGCTACATGAAAGTATATATTGATAATGAGTTGGTGGTTCCCGAACGTTGGCGTACGGCTTGGAATCCTAACAGTTATAAGTTTGCTGTCAATCTGGAAGCGGGCAAGCGCGTTCCGTTGAAGATAGAGTGGAAGCCTGATGCCGGTGTTTCTTACTGCGGTCTGCGGGTATTGAGTCCGGTGGCTGATGAAGAACAGAACAAACTCTCCTGGTGGGGTGAAATGCAGAATGAAATAGACTACTATTTCGTTTATGGTGATGATATGGACGATGTGATTAGCGGCTACCGTACATTGACAGGTAAATCCCAGATTATGCCGAAATGGGCGATGGGTTACTGGCAGAGCGTGAGAAGTACAATACGCGTGAGGAGGTTCTCTCCACCTTGAAGGAATTCCGTGAACGTCAGATTCCTATCGACAATATCGTAATCGACTGGCTGCACTGGAAGCAGGATTCTTGGGGAAGCCATGAGTTCGACCCCGAACGTTTCCCCGACCCGAAAGGAATGGTCGACTCCATTCACGCCATGAACGGACGTCTGATGATTTCCGTATGGCCCAAGTTCTATGCTACGACCGAACACTTCAAGGAATTTGACGAAAAAGGCTGGATGTATCAGCAGGCTATCAAAGACAGCATCAAAGACTGGGTAGGCCCCGGCTATCTGGGCTCTTTCTATGACGCATACGATGCCGATGCACGCAAGCTCTTCTGGAAGCAGATGCAAGACCACTACTATCCTCTGGGTGTTGACGCTTGGTGGATGGATGCCAGCGAACCGAACATACGCGACTGTACGGATTTGCAATACCGCAAGGACCTTTGCGGCCCGACAGCACTCGGCCCCTCTGCCAAGTTCTTCAATGCATACGCACTGATGAATGCTGAAGCTATCTATGACGGACAGCGCGGCGTGGAACCGGACAAGCGTGTCTTCTTGTTGACACGTTCCGGCTTTGCAGGATTGCAACGCTATTCTACTGCCACCTGGAGTGGTGACATCGCTACCCGTTGGGAAGATATGAAAGCGCAAATCTCTGCCGGCTTGAACTTTGCTGTCAGCGGTATCCCTTATTGGACCATGGACATCGGCGGATTCTGTGTAGAGAACCGTTATGTGGCTGGTCAGATGGAATTCAACAAGACTGGACGTGAAAATGCTGATTATAAGGAATGGAGAGAGTTGAATACCCGTTGGTATCAGTTCGGCGCTTTCTGCCCGTTGTTCCGTGCACACGGCCAGTATCCGTACCGTGAGGTTTGGAATATCGCTCCGGCAGGACATCCGTGCTACAACTCCATCGTTTATTATACGAAGCTGCGTTACAACATGATGCCGTATATCTATTCTTTGGCAGGTATGACTTATTTCAATGATTATACCATCATGCGTCCGCTCGTAATGGACTTCACAGCTGATGCAAACGTCAACAATATAGGTGACCAGTTCATGTTCGGTTCTGCCTTGATGGTGGCTCCGGTTTACGAATATGGCGCACGCAGCCGCGAGGTTTATTTCCCGGCAAGCTGTGGTTGGTATGACTTCTACTCCGGCAAGTATGTGGATGGCGGCCAGAAGTTGACAGTAGATGCTCCTTATGAACGTATTCCGCTCTACGTATGCGAAGGTGCCATTGTACCTTATGGTCCGGACATGCAATACAGTGATGAAAAACCGGCTTCGGAAATCACCCTCTATGTTTATACGGGTAAGGACGGCGCATTTACGCTCTATGAGGATGAAGGTGTGAACTATAATTATGAGAAGGGACAATATGCCACTATACCGTTTGCCTATAACGATGCTGAGGGTACACTGGTTATCGGCGACCGTACGGGTGACTTCCCTGGTATGCTGAAGGAACGTACTTTCAATGTAGTGAAGGTAAGCAAAGACCAGCCGCAACCGTTCGACTTAAAGGCTAAAGGTACAACGGTGAAGTATGACGGAAAAGCACAAACCGTAAAATTATAATCAGAATGATAGACGACGGTGCCAGGGAGAGAAATCTTCCCGGTACCGATCTCGTCGTTCCTCGGTGCCGAACGATGCCTTCCCCGGTGCCAGGAACTTCCCTACTTCTGAATAGCTGTGAGAGAGGAATAGGCACTCGATAATCTTTTAGATATTTATTACTATGAATAAAATCATATTGTCTTTGGCCATCGGGCTGTCCCTACTGGCCGGTTGCAATGCTCCTAAAGAGGTAGCTGGCGATGACCGTAGCTTGGATTTTACTGCCGACTGGGCCTTTCGCTTGGGAGACGATACGGCGGCAGCCCGTCCGGATTATAATGACGCAGACTGGCGGAAACTGAACTTGCCCCACGATTGGGCCATTGAAGGAGAATTCAGTAAAGACAATCCTTCGGGAACGGGTGGAGGTGCACTGCCTGGTGGTATAGGCTGGTATCGCAAGACTTTTACTGCCGATAAGGCCGATGAGGGCAAACGCTATCGCATAGATTTCGATGGTGCCTATATGAACTCCACCGTTTATATCAATGGCCATGAATTGGGGACACGTCCCTACGGGTACATCTCGTTCAGTTATGACCTGACTCCCTATATCAAGTGGGGAGAGGAGAATGTGTTGGCGGTTCGTGTGGACAATGCCGAACAGCCCAATTCGCGCTGGTATTCCGGTTGCGGCATCTACCGTAATGTATGGCTGACAAAGCTGAATCCAGCTCATATAGCGCAATGGGGTACCTATGTTACGGCAGAAGATGTGTCGAAGAACAGTGCCCAGTTGAAGATACGCACCAAACTACAGTACGATGCAGAAGCACAGATGGCCGATGTCGTCCTGCAATCCCGGTTAGTGGATGCTGACGGCAATGCGGTGGGTGAGGCTGTGTCGGAAGCGCAGTTGATGCCTCTTACTCCGGCAGAAGTGGAGCAGGAGATACACTTGAAGAATCCCCGTCTTTGGAGTATTGATACGCCCTATATGTATAGGGTAGAAAGCATCCTCAAGGATAAGCAGACCGGCGAGGTACTCGACCGTTACTATACTCCTACCGGCATCCGTACTTTCCGCTTCGATGCACAAAAAGGATTTATCCTGAATGGTGAACAAGTGAAGATAAACGGTGTCTGCATGCATCATGACCTGGGTTGCCTGGGAGCTGCGGTGAATACGCGCGCCATCGAGCGCCAGTTGGAGATTCTGAAAGAAATGGGTTGCAACGGAATCCGTTGTTCCCATAACCCTCCTGCACCGGAGTTGCTCGACCTTTGCGACCGTATGGGCTTCATCGTGATGGACGAGACCTTTGATATGTGGCGCAAGAAAAAGACCCGCCACGATTATTCACGCTATTTCAACGAATGGCACGAACGCGATTTGACTGACCTTATCGTGCGTGACCGCAATCATCCTTCCATCTTCATGTGGAGCATCGGCAACGAAGTGCTGGAGCAGTGGACGGATGCCAAAGCCGACACCTTGAGTCTGGAAGAGGCCAATCTGGTCTTGAACTTCGGTCACAGTGCGGATATGCTGGCAAAGGACGGAGAAATGTCCGTCAACTCACTGCTGACAAAGAAACTGGCAGATATGGTGAGAAAGCTCGATGCCACGCGCCCCGTGACGGCAGGCTGCAACGAGCCGAACCCGAACAATCATTTGTTCCGTTCCGGTGCGCTTGATATTATCGGCTTCAATTACCATGACGACTGGTTTGCAGGTGTTCCCGAGAACTTCCCCGGCAAGCCGTTCATCGTGACGGAAAGTGTTTCCGGCTGATGACACGCGGTTACTACCGGATGCCGAGTGATTCGATGTTCATCTGGCCCGAACGTTGGGACAAGCCTTTCTATGATGCCTCGTTCTCTTGCTCCTCCTACGACAACTGTCATGTTCCTTGGGGCAACCGTCACGAAGGTACTATGCGTCATGTGAAGAACAACGACTTTATCAGTGGACAATACGTCTGGACGGGCTTCGATTATATCGGTGAGCTACTCCTTACGGTTGGCCGGCACGCAGCTCTTACTTTGGCATTATCGACTTGGCCGGCTTCCCGAAGGATGTCTACTACATGTATCAGTCCGAGTGCGTCCGGATAAGGCGGTGTTGCATCTTTTCCCGCATTGGAATTGGACGGAGGGACAAGACATCGATTTGTGGGCATATTATAACAATGCCGACGAAGTGGAGCTTTTCGTGAATGGAAAGTCGCAGGGTGTGCGCAGCAAGGGAAAAGACGATTTCCACGTCATGTGGCGCGTGAAGTATGAGCCGGGTACGGTAAAGGCTGTTTCCCGCAAGGAAGGAAAGACTGTGGCCGAGCAGGAAATCCGGACAGCGGGCGAACCTGCGCAGATTCGTCTCAGCCCGACCGCAGTACCATTCAGGCAGATGGCAAAGACTTGAGTTTCATTACGGTTGAGATTCTGGACAAAGATGGAAATTTGTGTCCGAATGCCGAAAACGATGTGACCTTTGCCGTAGAAGGTGCCGGCTTCATTGCTGGAGTGGATAACGGAAGCCCCATCTCTATGGAGAAGTTCAAGGACAACCACCGCAAGGCTTTCTACGGAAAGTGCCTGGTGGTACTGCAGAACAACGGTGAACCGGGTGGTGTCAAGGTGACGGCTACGGCTGATGGACTGGAGAAGGCGACGACGGCGATTAAAGTTAAATGATAATTTGATGTGCTAATTGGCACATTAGCATATTAACCAATTAAGACATGAAGAATAAATTTTTAGCAACCTTATTTCTTGCATGCTCCATCAGTACCGTGTCTGCACAGACACCGGTCTATATGGACGATGCACAACCTATTGAAGCACGTGTAAAGGATGCTCTCAGCCGGATGACACTGGAAGAGAAGGTAGCCCTTTGCCATGCGCAGAGTAAATTCAGCAGTGCAGGTGTTCCGCGGCTCGGCATTCCCGAGCTTTGGATGAGCGACGGCCCTCACGGTGTCCGTGCCGAAATCAACTGGAATGACTGGGGATATGCCAACTGGACCAATGACAGCATTACCGCTTTCCCGGCTTTGACTTGTCTGGCCGCTACCTGGAATCCGGACATGTCTGCAAAGTATGGCAAGGCCATCGGTGAGGAAGCGCGCTATCGTGAAAGGATGTGTTGCTGGGCCCCGGCGTCAACATCTACCGTACTCCGATGAACGGTCGTAATTTTGAATATATGGGCGAGGACCCTTATCTGGCCAGTGTGATGTGCGTACCTTACATCCAGGAGTTGCAGAAGAACGGAGTGGCAGCTTGTGTCAAGCACTATGCGCTGAACAACCAGGAACTGTGGCGCGGACATATTGATGTGAATCTTAGCGACCGTGCTTTGCATGAAATCTATCTGCCTGCATTCAAGGCTGCGGTAGAAGAAGGAGGTGCCTGGAGCATTATGGGCGCTTACAATAAGATTCGCGGCCAGCACGCCTGCCATAATGATTTTGCGTTAAACAAGATTCTGAAAGGCGACTGGAAATTCGACGGCTGTGTCATTACCGACTGGGGCGGTGCACACGACACCTATGAGGCTGCCGTCAACGGACTGGATATTGAAATGGGTTCTTACACCAACGGTCTGACATCCGAAAGTGCATTTACCTATAACGATTATTACCTTGCCAATCCTTACCTCCAGATGTTGAAGGATGGCAAGGTGCCGATGTCTACGATAGACGACAAGGCTTCCCGTATTCTTCGTCTGATATTCCGTACGGCGATGAACCGTCAGAAACCCTATGGTTCGGTAGCTACGGAAGAGCATTATGCCGCTGCCCGCGAGATAGGCAATGAGGGCATTGTGCTGTTGAAGAATGCTCCGGTGGTAAAGAAAGGCGCCCCGTTGCTGCCGATTGATGCAGCCAAGTATAAGAATATCCTGGTGGTGGGCGATAATGCCGTACGCTTGCTGAATCAGGGAGGAGGCTCTTCCGAACTGAAAGTGAAGGATATGGTATCTCCGCTGGATGGCTTGCGTGCTGCTTATGGCGATAAGGTAGCCTATGCGAAAGGCTATGCCGCCGGTCGTCCGATGTACGGCCGTGCAGATGAAATTCCGCAGAATGTGGTAGACTCACTCCGTGCAGAAGCCGTGGAAATGGCGAAAAAGGCAGACTTGGTGTACTGGTAGGCGGATTGAACAAGAACCACTTCCAGGATTGTGAAGGCGGCGACCGTCTGGAATACGGCTTGCCTTTCGGGCAGGATGAACTGATTGAAGCTTTGCTGGGTGTAAACAAGAATCTCGTTCTGGTGCTTCTCAGCGGTAATGCGGTGGAAATGCCGTGGGTATCCCGGGTTCCTGCCATTGTGCAAGGTTGGTATTTAGGCTCCATGGGTGGCAAGTCTCTGGCTGACATCCTGAGTGGTGCGGTGAATCCAAGCGGAAAGTTGCCCTTCTCTTTCCCTGCCAAGTTGACGGATTGTGGTGCACATGCTTTTGATGAACTCAGTTATCCGGGCGACAGCATTAAGCAGGAGTATAAGGAAGATATTCTGGTGGGCTATCGTTGGCACGACACCAAGAAGGTTCCGGCACTCTTCCCCTTCGGTCATGGCTTGAGCTATACTACCTTTACATATGGCAAACCGGTGGCTTCTGCCAAGACCATGGCTGCCGACGGTACGCTGACGGTGACAGTTGCCGTGAAGAATACGGGTAGCATTGCCGGAAAAGAGATTGTACAGCTTTATGTAGGCGATGATAAATGCAGTGTGCTTCGTCCTGTAAAGGAGCTGAAACATTTTGCAAAAGTCGCTCTGGCACCGGGCGAGGAGAAGAGTGTGACTTTCACCCTTACTCCGGATGATTTGAAGTTCTACGATGAGGCTTCCGCAGCTTGGAAGTACGAATCGGGTAAGTTCAAGGCATACGTTTGCGCTTCGTCTGCCGACGTCCGTGGTGTAGTTTCGTTCGAAATGCAATAAACTTATAATCAGTGCGTAACCACTGCAAAATCAGTGCAACTATTTTGCAGTGGTACTGCATACCTTTTGCAGCGCTACTGCAATTGCTTTGCAGCGTCACTGCAAAAGGTATGCAGCAATGCTGCAAAGTGTATGCAGTAATGCTGCAAAATGTATGCGGTAAGTTTGCAGCCTGAAATCAGAATCAAAAAACAATATGAAGACACTTGCCACTCTATTTCTGCTTGCAGCCTCGTTGCTGCTTCGTGCAGCCGATGCGCCTGCCGACAGTTGTAATCATCAGCTATACTATACATCGCCCGCCGCTATCTGGGAGGAGACTCTTCCTTTGGGTAACGGACGCTTGGGCATGATGCCCGACGGAGGCATTCTCCGTGAGCACATTGTGCTGAATGAAATTTCATTATGGAGCGGAATGGAGGCGGATTATAGCAATCCGGATGCCTCGAAGAGTCTGCCTGCCATCCGGCAACTGCTGTTTGAGGGAAAGAACCGCGAAGCACAGGAGCTGATGTACAGCAGTTTCGTTCCGAAGAAGCAGGAGACTGACGGGAGATATGGAACCTATCAGGTATTGGGTGATTTGGATATAGATTTTACCTACAATTCTTCATTATCCATTCTCAATTCTCCATTAAACAACTATCGCCGTTGGCTCAACTTACGCGATGCGGTGGCATACACGGCTTTCAGGCTGGAAGATGTCGATTACCGCCGTGAGTATTTTGTTTCCCGTGACCGTGATGTCATGCTGATTCATCTGGTTGCCGGACGTGAAGGGACTCTGAACTTCTCTGCCCGTTTGAGCCGTGCAGAACATAGCCTGGTGACTGTCCAAGGGAACACCCTTTTGATGGACGGCATGTTGGAAAGCGGTAAACCCGGTTTGGATGGTATGAAATACCGTGTGGCGATGCAACTCGTGCAGAACGGTGGTGAATCATCTGTCAGCCCGGGAAATGGTATCTGCTTGAAGAACGGGCAGGAAGCCTGGTTGATACTTTCTGCCGCTACCTCCTATGCCGCTGCCGGTACAGACTTCCCGGGCGAACGCTATGCGGAAGTCTGCGACAGCTTGCTCCGTCCTTTCACCACCCCCGCTAATTCTCCATGTTCCATTCTCCATTCTTCATTATCCAACCATGTCACTGCCCACCGTTTCCTCTACGACCGTGTTTCCTTGACGCTTCCTGCCACGCCGGATGATACGCTCCCGACGAACGAGCGCATCCTCCGCTTCACACAGCAGGAGTCGCCGGCATTGGCTGCTCTGTACTATAACTACGGACGCTATCTGCTTATCAGCAGTACCCGTCCCGGCAGTCTGCCGCCCAATCTGCAAGGACTCTGGGCAAATGGAGTATCGACTCCCTGGAACGGGGACTACCATACGAACATCAATATCCAGATGAACCACTGGCCCTTGGAGCAAGCCGGACTTTCCGAACTCTATCAGCCGTTGACAACGTTGATGGAGCGCCTTGTCCCTTCGGGAGAAGCAAGTGCGCGTACTTTCTATGGCGATGAGGCAGATGGCTGGGTGCTCCACATGATGACCAATGTATGGAATTACACCGCTCCCGGTGAACATCCTTCCTGGGGAGCGACCAATACCGGTGGTGCGTGGCTGTGTGCCCATCTGTGGGAACACTATCTGTATACGCAAGACAGGGATTATCTGCGTCGTATTTATCCCGTCTTGAAAGGTGCCGCCCGGTTCTTTAGTTCCACCACCGTGCAGGAGCCTTCTCATGGCTGGCTGGTAACTGCCCCCACTTCTTCTCCGGAAAATAGTTTCTATGTGCCGGGTGACAGCGTGACTCCCGTCAGCATCTGTATGGGTCCCACTATGGATGTGCAACTGCTCACCGAGCTTTATACCAATGTCATTACCGCCGCCCGCCTGCTGGATTGTGATGCGGATTATGTGGCGAAGCTTGAGGCGGACCTGAAGAGATTCCCACCCATGCAAATCAGTAAGGAAGGATATTTGCAGGAATGGCTGGAGGATTATAAGGAAGTGGATGTGCACCATCGCCACGTTTCCCATCTCTACGGCCTGCATCCGGGAAACCTGATTTCGCCGGAGGCTACCCCCGAGCTTGCCGAAGCCTGCCGGATGACCTTGAACCGTCGTGGAGATGAGGGTACCGGTTGGAGCCGTGCTTGGAAGATAAACTTCTGGGCTCGTTTGGGTGACGGAAACCGTGCTTGGAAACTCTTCAAGAGTTTGCTGCATCCTGCTGTCGATGCTGCGACGGGAGGTCATGGTAGCGGCACTTTCCCTAATTTGTTCTGTTCGCATCCTCCTTTCCAGATTGATGGCAACTACGGTGGCGCAGCGGGAGTCGGCGAAATGCTGCTGCAAAGTCATGAGGGCTTTATCCATCTGCTTCCTGCCCTGCCAGATAGCTGGACTGCCGGCAACTTCCGTGGAATGCGCGTACGCGGCGGTGCTTCCATAGACCTGGACTGGAAGGATGGACGGGCAACGAGGGCTGTTGTTACCGCTCTTGTTCCGGGTAAATTCATCCTAAAGATGCCCACAGGCGCCGTCCGTGCCCAAGTGAAGATAGGAGGACGTACGCATACTTACAAAGAACCGGCATTTCCGTTGGATTTGAACAAGGGAGAGGCGGTGACCATACATTTCTTATAGGAACGTTCCCCTCCGACAAAATTATCAAGTTATTTGTCTTTCGCGTCCGAATGCTGTACATTTGCAGTGCATGTAGAACAAATATCTTAGATAATTAATGAAAATAGAGTTACGTTTTTCTTCTTTGTTTCTCGGCTTGCTGGGAGCGTTGGCAGTTCATGCACAAATCAATGAGTTGCCACGTTCCACACCCGAGGCAGAAGGAGTCCCTTCCAAGGCTGTCACTGCCTTGTTTGATTCACTGATGGCATTGCCGAAAACAGACATCCACAGCGTGGTGGTGCTGCGTCACGGCAAGGTCATCGGAGAAATCTATCCGGCTCCGTTCGCGCCGGAATATCGCCATACCATGTATTCCTGCTCTAAAACCTTTGTCGGGGCTGCCGTAGGACTTGCCATTGCAGACAACCGCTTGCGCTTGACAGACCGTGTCGGTACCTTCTTCCCGGAACTTCTTCCGGATTCGGTTTCCGCTAATCTGGCAGACATGACTGTCCGTGACCTGCTTACCATGACGTCGGGTATCACTCCCGACTGGAATATGCGCAACCTCACTTCCGACTGGATACGTACCTTCCTTGCCAAACCGGTGAAAACTCCGGGCAAGAAGTTTGAATATGATTCGATTAGTACCTATATGCTTTCTGCCATTGTGCAGAAGGTGACGGGCATGACCTTGCTGGATTATCTGAAGCAGAAGCTTTTCATCCCGATGCATATCACGGACGTTGCGTGGGAGATAAGCCCCGAAGGCATCAATACCGGTGCTGGGGACTGCATATCCAGAGCGAGTCACTGGCAAAATTCGGATTGCTGCTGCTGAACCGGGGTGTTTGGGAAGGCAAGCAGTTGCTCCCGGCTTCCTGGGTGGAGCAGATGATGACCAGACAGATAGGAGATTATGGCTATCAGATGTGGCTTTGCGAATATCCGGGTGCTGTACGTGCTGACGGGGCTTTGGGACAATACATTCTGATTGTTCCGGATAAGGATATGGTAGTGGTCATTACCGAATGTACATTGATAGACGGTCGTCGGCAGCGTCGTCTGGTCTGGAACTGCTTGTTGCCGGAGGTCGGTGACCAGGTATTAGCGCCCGGTAAGGACTACAAGCGCCTGCAGAAGAAACAGCGTTCTTATCAACTGCCGTTAGTGCAAGGAAAGGCTGCTTCCTCCCTTTCACAGAAATACGCAGGCAAGCGCATCCTGCTCGGAGAGAACAAATACGGATGGCAATCCATCGAGCTGCAATTCAAGCAGCAAGAAGTAGTGATGACTGTGGTGGAGAAAGACGGAAAGACATACAGTCTTCCGTTTGGCTATAAGCAATGGTCGAAAGCGGCAATTGATGGCTATCCTCCGTATTCGGTTGCTGCAAAGGGGCGTTTTAAGGTATAGAAGGCCCTTTCCAGGTGGCAGGCAGTTATGCGTGGGCGTCACCTGATGCTTTGCAACTGAAAGTACATTATGTCAACTGGATAAGCGCTCTTGGGCTTACGCTCCGCTTTGAGGATAACAAGGTACTCCTGACTGTTACGGAGAATTATTCTTCGGGTGAAGGGGTGACTTTCGAAGGTACATTAGCACATTAAAATAATGAATCGTATTTTGCTTACTCTAAAACGGCCTTTTATCTGGCTGTACCGTTTCCGGCACCGTTGCGGCTACGGTGTACATTCTCCTTTTGCCTTTAACCTGATTACGCATGTAATTTACGAAAGTACGGCTTATTATAAATATGAAGAGCTGGCCAAGGCACAGAAGCAACTGGAGCTGGAGAAAGATAAACGTTGGAAGTACGAATCGAAGAAAGTAAAACGCCTTCTGTTCCGTCTGGTAAACTATACCCAGCCGGAGACCATTGTAGATGCCGGTACGCTTGCCGCTTCTGCCCTCTATTTGAAAGCGGGGAAGGAGGGAGCAGATTATACTTCGGCTTCCGACCTTTCCGAGCTCTTTCTGGAGAGTGGCGTTCCCGTTGATTTCCTTTATTTGCACGATTATCGTCATCCCGATTTTGTAGAGGAGGTCTTCCGCATCTGTTCCACCCGTACCAGGGGAAAGTCTGTTTTTGTAATTGAAGGTATCCGTTACACTCCGCAGATGTCTGCCCTCTGGAAACGTATGAAGCAGGACGGACGGGTGGGCATTACGTTCGACCTTTATGACCTTGGTATCATATTCTTCGATAAAACAAAGATAAAACAAGACTATATTGTCAACTTTTGATTATCTTTAGGCGTTTCAATAGTGATTAGCGGTTAGTGATTAGTGCTTAGCTCCACTTACTGGCTGCTAAACATTAATCCCTAACCCCTAAACATTAATTCCTTATGAAGATATACACCAAAACCGGAGATAAAGGAGCCACCTCTCTTGTAGGCGGAACCCGTGTACCTAAAACGCATATCCGCCTTGAGGCATACGGTACGGTGGATGAGCTGAATTCCAATCTGGGTCTTCTCATCACGTACCTGCTTGACGGAAAGGATAAAGATTTTCTGCAGCAAGTGCAAGACAGACTTTTTGCCGTAGGCTCTCATCTGGCCACAGACCGGGAGAAAATGGAGCTGAAAGAAGCCAGTATCATCAGCTCGGAGCAGGTGGAAATGGTGGAGCGGGAGATAGACCGTTTGGATACTCTTTTACCTCCTCTTTCAGCCTTTATTCTTCCCGGCGGAAGTCGCGGTGCGGCAGTCTGCCACGTTTGCCGTACGGTTTGCCGTCGTGCAGAGCGTCGGATTCTTGCTCTGGCCGAACAAGTGGAAATCGCTTCGGAATTACTGGCTTACGTGAACCGCTTGTCTGATTATTTGTTCGTTCTTTCCCGTAAAATGAATCAAGACGACAAAAAAGGTGAAATATTTTGGAATAATAGTTGCAAGTGAAATAAATTGTTATACTTTTGCCGAAAAATAGAAATAGGACTTAATATTCACAATTTTAATACTAGAGACTATGTATTGGACATTGGAATTAGCATCTAAGTTGGAAGATGCTCCTTGGCCGGCAACTAAGGATGAATTGATAGATTATGCCATGCGTTCGGGTGCTCCGCTTGAAGTGATTGAGAATCTGCAGGAAATGGAAGATGAAGGCGAGATTTATGAAAGCATAGAAGATATTTGGCCCGATTATCCCAGCAAAGAGGACTTTTTCTTCAACGAGGAGGAATATTGATACGCTTTAAAAGAAAAAACTTACCGGTATGTCTGGTAATATTTTGAAACATAGGGAGAAGTAATTCCAAAACCGATAACTATGGTTGAAGAATTACTTCTTTTCTTTTTAATACCCCCACACTACAATAATAATGAATGTACAAGAAGCAACGACACGCCGGTTACCGGATTTGAAGGAAAGGCATCTGCCTGAAAACTGCCGCGAAACCATAAACACGATTTTAAAGGAGACTTACGGCTACGAACAGTTTCGTAATCTTGAGATTTACGATGACTTGTCCAAGGGAAAAGAGAAACTCTGCATTTCGCAGGGACAGCTGATAGAGAACGTTATACTGGAGCTGAAAAGGCTTGGAAAAGTGAAACGCAGGTAGACAATATATTGTTGACTGCCCCTACCGGCTCCGGAAAATCCTTGTTGTTCCAGCTTCCTGCCATCTATTTGGGGAAGGAGTATAATCTGCTTACCATTGTGGTTTCCCCTTTGAAGGCGTTGATTGTAGACCAGGTGGAAAGTCTGCAGGAACTGGGGTATGCGCGTGTGGCATACGCCTCGTCCGATTTATCGCCGGAACAGAAGATGGAGGTTTACCGGCAGGTGCGTGAGGGGGAGATTGATTTGTTCTATCTCTCGCCGGAATTGCTTCTCTCTTACGACATCAAGCATTTTGTAGGCGAGCGCCGCATCGGTCTGGTGGTGGTCGATGAGGCGCATACGGTAACGACATGGGGCAAGGAGTTCCGTGTGGACTACTGGTTCTTGGGGCGCTACCTGACTGCTTTGAAACAGACTCTCGGCTATAATTTCCCGTTGTTTGCATTGACCGCTACGGCTGTCTGGAATCCCAAAGGGGGCAATGACATGATATTCGAGACTATCCGTTCCTTGCAGATGGAGCCTTGTGTGCTTTATGTAGGTACGGTGAAGCGCCGGAATATTGGCTTTGACATCCGTCAGATGGAGATGGAGGACGGGGAGACATACGACAAGGCAAAGCAGCGCGTGGTGGCTGCGCGGGTCGAGGACTTCCTGGACGGACACAAGACATTGCTCTATTATCCTTTTGCGGGTGGCATCGACATGCGCCTGAAGACGTGGGTGAAGCCGGCAGACTGGCGTCTGGTGGCTTCCTATTATGGCAAGAAGGAAAAGGAACAGAAAGCTGCCATTGTGCAGGAGTTCAAGGAAGGGACCAAGAAACTGATTGTGGCTACGAAAGCCTTTGGTATGGGAGTGGACATCAGTGATATAGACCGTGTATACCATGTGGCGCCATCCAGTACGTTTGTCGACTATATTCAGGAGATAGGGCGTGCCGCGCGTGATACGGAGATACATGGCATTGCCGCTACCGACTACCATGAACGGGATTTCTATTATATGAAGCGTCTGCATCAGACGGGGAACATTGCCCAGGAACAGCTGGTGCTTATTCTGAGAAAGCTCATGGAAGTGTACCGCATGAAAGGGGAAAAACCGGAAATCATGGTGTCTTTGTCCGATTTCGAGTTTGTGGTGAAACTGCCGCGTACAAAGAACAAGCTGGAGTATGAAGCAGAGTTGGGACAGCTCATCAAGACTGCCTTGCTTTGGCTGGAAGACGATTTGATGCAGCGTTATGGAAGGCATCTGCTTGAAATCAGCCCCAAGAATCTGTTGACCGAAGGATATGTCCAGGACAAGACGGGTGATGTCTTTGCCCGTGAATTCCATAGCTATCTGACAAAGGTAGAAGGGGAGGACGGGGTTTACGTCGTACGTCTGGAAGCGCTTTGGGAAGAGCGTTTCCCGGAGCTTGGCTACAAGGAGTTCAAACAGAAGCTGAATAATGGAACGTTGCGGGAAGGTGCCCGTGCCGTATCTGTAGGCAAGCATGAGGTGTTGTTAAAGGAAGATGCCACTGTCATCCGTGAGCGGATGGATGCCTTGTTCAAGAGCCTGACAATGATGCTGAAAACGGCATTGATAAAGTCGAAAGGACGTTTTGATGAAGAAGAACTGCGGGCTGTCTTTGCCGAGCATGGCATGGACGTGCGCTCTGCCAAACGCTTTATCGGTTCCCTGCTGGAGAGCCGCACGGAGGAAGGCCGCAGTGTGAGCTATATCAGCAGTGCGAAAAGAAGATTCCAATGAACTCTCTTTTACGGTGACCAAAGGCTTTGATTTGCTTCTGTCGCGCTATCAAAAACTGTTTAGCCAACGTATAGTGGGCAGTAAGGGAGACCGCCTGTTGTTTTATTGCACTCCTTTCTCGGACTTGAATATGCTGCTTAATCTGCTTTCTATGCTCGACTGCCTTTCGTTCAGTGTGGAGGGTGGCGGTACGCCTTGCGTATTTGTCCGTTTCAATGACCCCGAAACTCTGCAGGAACTTGCGCTTGGCGATGATTACCGCAATCTGATTCTGGATACCAACGAGCAGATATTCCAGGAGCAGATTGACTTGTTCTCTTTCTTCTTCGGAACAGATAAGCTGACGGATGAACAGCGCTGGGACTTTATCGAGGATTATTTTACGGGAATGGGAGTGGACGACTTGAAAAAGAAGTTTGTGTCCTTGTAGCACCAATTCGTTGAACAGCCTTTCCAGAGTTACAGTTCATCTTTGCTTTTACTGTAAAGATTGTGAGTAATTAGTCTAAGTGCTCCTGCAGAAACCGTTGCAGGATGCGTGCATGGTTGTATATCGGTGCTTTGGAAGCATATAGTAAGGTTATGGTATGGTGGTGTTTTATGGTGTCAATGAACCTAAGGGCGGCTTCCGAATTTTCCAGTTCCTTGCGATACATGGCTGCAAACCCCTCCCAGTGTTCCGCTTGGTCTTCGTGAAACCATTTTCTTAATTCAGGTGAAGGGGTAATATCCTTTTCCCAGACATCGTATTTCAGATGTTCCTTTTTTATGCCGCGAGGCCACAGCCGGTCCACTAATACACGGTAGCCGTCTGTTGCATCGGGTTCTTCATATACCCGTTTGATTCTGATTTGTGTCATGGCTGTTCTCTTAATTTTGCTTCCATTTTGATGGAGCGTGGGAAAACGATATTATTTTCCAGATGGATGTGCTGGTGCAAGGCCTCTTCAAATGCTTTAAGCTGTTGGAGTACGAGGCGGTAACTGTTGCAGGCATCTTCTGGAGCTGTATAGCCGTTGGTCAGATGCTCTATGTGGCGATAGCGTTCTCCTTCAATGTCATGTTCTGCCATCATGACGGATATGGGAGCTTCGATGCTTCCACAGTGGAATTCGGGCAGGGGAGTATTTTCCAGCTTAGCCTTTACCATCTCATAGATGTAGGGAAACAGTACCAGTTCCTCTTTGTCGAGATGGGCATTGAGGTCGGAGAGGGAATCATGAAAGAGAGCCTGCACATTGTAGAGTGACGGATGTTTTTCACCGTGTACGCGACATATTTTATCCAGCAGTTCTTCAATCTCGGGACCTTGTGTACGGATATTACGGTGGTGGATTTTGAGAATATAGTCCACCAATAAGTCCAGAGGCCAACTCTTGAAATCAATATTTTCGGAGGTTGTCGGAGCCAGATGCTCTATTTCTTCTATCACCTTCTCCATATCGGCTCCGGCAGTTTTACTGGCTTCGGGAAGCAGTGCGGAACCATGGCAGCAGAAATCAATGCCATATTTATCAAATATCCCGGCATTGTTGAAGTTGTCGGCTACGATTTCGCCGACTGTCATACGTTTATAATCCTTCATATGTTATCTTGTTTTTGTTTTCCACAACATTGTGGAAACCTGCTATATATACAATTATATGGCAGATAATGTTTGAAGGGTTATGATTATTTGAGTTTTCTTGCCCGGTTCTTTCATTTAAAGGAATTGGAGGAGTTATCACTTCGCTCCGCTCCGTCAGGAGTTGAAGAAGTTAAAGCCGATACTTCTGTGAATACATACGCACGAGTATTGGCTTTAACTCCTAAGCCGACTTGTCGCTGATAACTCCTTTAAATGAAAGATTCGTGGTTTCCTTGTCTATCCTTCTACTTTTTGGAATGCCAGCCGTTCGTCTCCATTGGCCAGAAGGATGATGCCGCAATATTTGAATCCGTGCTTCTTCAGTATGTATTGCAGGATATGATTGTCCCGGTGGGTATCTGCACGTAGGTTGGGTATTTGTTCGTAGCACCATTGCAGGCAGGCATTGGCCACTCCTTTGCTGTGTTCTGTACTTGCCAGCCGGTGAATGACGCCGTAAGGAAGCGTATCTTCCACCCATTTTCCTTCATAGATATGCGTATATGTGGGGTCGTTTCCACGGATAAAGGCGAAGGTTCCGATAATTTCTTCGGTATCGTCGGTGCACACATAGCTGTTTCCTTGTTCGATGTCTGCTATGACGATTTCCCTGGAAGGGTAGTTGCCTCTCCACTGCAGCATATTTCCGTCTTTCCGCATGATGTGCTTCGCTTGTTCAAAGATGTCCATAAGGATTGTAATGTCTGTGGGTTGCGTCTTTCTGATTTTTATCATAGCTTTTTATTTTATCTGTGTGGTATCTTTCTTTGATTCAGGTTGCAAAGGTAATGCGTTTTGTGATTCATTGTTCTCTTAAATGAACAAATGCTAATAGATGTTGTTTCTTTAGGAAGAATTTGCATATATTTGTCCCGTAATATTAAACACAATTGATTATGAAAAAGATTTTTAGTGCTTTCATGATAGCTGTATGCTGTATGCTTATGGCTATGCCTGCTCAGGCCCAACTATTGAAGTGGGGTGTTAAGGGTGGTGTGAATATGACGAAAATAGATTGGGATGGCGGATATAAGGGAAACAAGGATAATTCTACCGGTTTCTTTATTGGTCCGATGGCTGAGTTTACCATTCCCATTGTAGGTTTGGGTGTTGACGGTGCTTTGCTGTTTTCCCAGCGCGGCAAGGACGAGGTGAAGCAAACAGGACTGGAAGTACCCGTAAATCTGAAATATACCATTGGCTTGGGTAGCTTGTTGGGTATTTATGTGGCAGCCGGTCCTGATTTCTTCTTCGATTTTAAGAAGAAAGACTACGTAGATCGCAAGAAGGCTCAAGTGGCACTTAATCTGGGTGCCGGTGTGAAGCTGCTGAAGCATCTTCAGGTTGGCGTGACCTATCAGCTCCCGATGGGCGACTCATTTACGTGGGAGGAGGCGGGTAAGGCTTTCGGTGCCAAGAATAAGACTTGGCAGGTGTCTGCGGCGTATCTTTTCTAAATCTGGCAAAACGATTTGTGGCATATAAAGAAAGGGGACTCTCCATAATATTGTGTAAATAGAAAACTACGGGATTCTTCTCGTAGTTTTTTTTATTTATATATTAACTTTGTAAAAAAGCAGATTTTATGGACATCCCCAAAGAAT